>PJUI01000044.1_pt1 | contig 250492 bp, 203 predicted proteins | sample 1512201 | NCBI WGS metagenome assembly PJUI01 (sample SAMN08177670, study PRJNA422409) | Feces metagenome, whole genome shotgun sequencing project. | isolation source: Chicken feces (2) enriched on wood chips | host: Gallus gallus | place: USA: Madison | collected 2015-01-15
ACAGGGCGACGACGGCGCTCGCCGGCGACACGACGACGTTGCCCTCGCGCGGGGCCGCGTCGAGCATCGTCAGGCCGAGCTCCTCGGTCGCGCCGACCACGTCGGGCGTGGCGTCCGCGTCGGCGACGGTCACGACCCGGCGCTCCACGTCCGCGGTCGTGACCGCGGGAGGCTCGCTCGACGGCGTCGCGCACGCCCCGAGCAGCAGGGTCGCGACGGCCACGACCCCGATCAGAGCGGTCTCGCGCCGCCTGCCGGGCCGATGTGTCGTCCAGGTCGTCATGCTGCCCCCTCGTGGAACTGCCGTGGCGCACGTGCCACGCTCACGACCTGACTATGTCGCACCGCGGGCCGGGCTTGCGCACCGGTAGGGTCCGCCCATGGTCATGTCCACAGGTCTCGGGTTCGTCGGGCTGCTCTACTTCCTCGTCCTCGCGACGATCGCCGTGCTGGTCATCTGGGCACTCGTCCTGACGATCATGCTGCTGCGCAGCGTCCTCGCGGAGCGTGCGGCACGCGGGTCGACGGGCGGCGCGGCGGGAAGCCCGCTCCCGCCCTCGTCCTGATCGACGGCGACGCGCGCGTCAGTCCCCGGCGGGCCCGAAGCGCTCGGTCTTGACGCGCGCCGGGTCGTGGCCGAGCGAGACGAGCTGGCGGGCGACCGCCTCGACGAACCCCGTCGGCCCGCACACGAAGCACGCGGGCTCGATCTCGGCGGGCCAGCCCCAGGCCGCGAGGTCGCGCCGTTCGAGGCGACCCGGCCCGCGCATCGACCCCAGCGGCACCGAGCGCGTGTAGACGACCTGGACGTCGAGCCCGTCGTGCGCGGCGGCGAGCCGGTCGAGGTCCGCGACGTACAGCCGGTCCTCGGGGCGGCGGACCGAGTACACGAGCCGGAACGGGGTCCGGTCGCCCGCGTCGCGGCGCGTGCGGAGCATCGCCATGAGGGGCACGAGCCCCGACCCGCCGGCTGCGAGCAGGACCGGTGTCCCGGCGTCGTGCTCCGGCGACCAGACGAACCAGCCGCCGACCGGCCCGCGCAGCTCGATCGTGTCCCCCACCGCGAACACGTCGGTGAGGTAGGTCGAGACCTCCCCGCCGGGGACGCGCTGCACGGTGACCTCGACGCGCGCGGCGGAGCCGGCGTCGGGCAGGGGCCCGCGCGTCGCCGTGCTGCCGATCGAGTAGCTGCGCTCGGCGGTGTAGCCGTCGGGCGCGGTGAGGCGCAGGTCCACGTGCTGACCCGCCAGGTGCCCGGGCCAGGCGGGGACCTCGAGGACGAGCGTCCGCGCGGACGGGCTCTCCTCCCACGCGTCGACGAGCGTCGCGACCTGCCAGCCCGACGGCGTCGCGTAGCGGGCTCCGAGGCGGACCGGCGCTTCGGTCATCGTGAGACCTCAATCACCTTGGTACCTCTGCTCGCGCCACGGGTCGCCGAGGTCGTGGTAGCCCAGGCGCTCCCAGAAACCCGGCCGGTCCATGGGCATGAGCGTGATGCTGTTGACCCACTTGGCCGACTTCCAGAAGTACAGGTGCGGCACGAGCAGCCGCGCCGGGCCGCCGTGCACGGGGTGCAGCGGGGCGCCGTCGAACGTGTGCACGACCCACGCCTTGCCGCCCAGCAGCTCGGCGACGGGAAGGTTCGTCGTGTACCCGCCGTAGCAGCCGATCATCGCGAAGTCGGCGGTCGACTCGACGTCGGCGAGGAGCGTGTCGAGCGAGACGCCGCGCCACGACGTCCCGAACTTGGACCACCGGGTGACGCAGTGGATGTCGACCGTCGGCTCGTCCTGGGGGAGCGCCATGAGGTCCGACCACGACCACGCGTGCGTCGTGCCGGTCTCGGTCGTGACGTCGAGCCGCCAGGTCGCGGTGTCGACGCGCGGTGTGGGCCCTGCCGAGAGCACGGGGAACCCGGTCTCGACGTACTGGCCCGGCGGGAGCGCCACGCCCTGCGGGCGCGGCCGGCCGTGGAAGCCAGGGGTGAGCGTGCTCATGGCACACGGTAGGCGCGGTGCCCGACGGCGCGCCAGGGCTCAGGAGTCGGCGTCGTCCTCCGGGGGCGCCGCGACGAGGCGCACGACGCCGTCGCGGAGCCAGGCGCGGTACCGCTTGCCCGACCAGCCGGCGCCCGCGACGAAGTGTGTCCAGCCCTCGGGTGCGAGGAGGTAGGACAGCGACTCGGCCGCCTCGTCGCGTGGGGCCCGGGGGCGGAACCCGTGCGCGGCGAGCACGTCGACGCTCGTGCGCAGGTCCGCGCGGCGGCGTTCGAGGAGCGCGTCGAGCTCTGCGGCGACGGCGTCGTCGGAGCGCGCCGCCGAGGTGAAGGCGGACCACAGGCCGGCGACGCGCTCGTTCGCCGCCGCGACGAGCGCGACGAGGCCGTCGAGGAACTCCTCGGGGTCGGTGGTGCCGGCCACCGTGCGCCCCGCGGGCCGCTCGCCCAGGGACTCCTGGCCCTCCGACCCGGCGAACGTGAGCTCGAACGCGGCGAGCAGCAGGGCGCGCTTGGGGCCGTGCGCCTTCACCGTCTCGAGCGAGACGCCTGCGCGCGCGGCGACGCGCGCGAGCGTCGTGCGCTCGTAGCCGTGCTCGGTCAGCTCGTGCGCGGCGGCGCGCACGACCCGTTCGCGCGTGCGCGCGGCCTGCTCGGTGCGGAGGTCGGACGTGTAGGCGCGAGGCACCACTATTGACTACCCCTTGAAGGTGATGAATACTCCTGACGGTTGATCGATCTTCTCACACGCCGTCTCCCCACCGGCGTCCCCCGCGCAGACGGCCCGGTCCTGCGCCTTCCCGTCCGACCGGCGTGACGCGCGCCGCCACGAGAGAGGCCCCACCGATGGCCACCGTCCTGCTCTGCTCCACCCCGGTGCACGCCCACGTCACCCCGCTGCTCGCCGTCACCCGGGCGCTCGTCGCCCGCGGGCACGACGTCCGGTTCCTCACCGGCGCCCGGTTCGCCGCCGCCGTCGAGGCCGCCGGCGCCGAGCACGTCCCGCTCCCGGTCGCGGCCGACTTCGACGACCGCGACCTCGCCGCGGCGTTCCCCGGCCGCGCGGGACGCACCGGGCTCGACGCGATCCGGAACGACATGCTCGAGATCTTCGTGACGCCCGGCGCGGCGCAGCACCGGGCGGTGCTCGCGGCCCTCGCCGAGCGTCCGGCGGACGTCGTGCTCGTCGAGCCCCTGTTCCTCGGCGCGATGCCGCTCGTCTCGGTGCCCGCCGACCGTCGACCACCGGTGCTCGCGCTCGGTATCTTCCCGCTCGGGCTGAAGAGCGACCACACCGCGCCGTTCGGCCTCGGGGTGCTGCCCGCGCGGGGCCCCCTCGGTGTCCTGCGCAACCGGGCGCTCCACGCCTTCGTCGAGCGGGTCGCGTTCGCCGCCCCGCAGCGCGCGGCGCAGGACATGGTCCGGGCGGCGGGCGGGGAGCCGAGCGGCACGTTCTTCCTCGGCTGGCCCGCCGACGCCGACGCCGTCGTACAGCTCACCGTCCCCGCGCTCGAGTACCCGCGGCCCGACGTCGCGACCCCCGTCCGGTTCGTCGGCCCGCCGCGCCCGGCGGCGGGGAACGGCGACCTTCCCGCGTGGTGGGGCGACCTCGACACCCGCCGGCCGGTCGTGCACGTCACGCAGGGCACCGTCGCGAACGAGGACCCGACCCAGCTCCTCCTCCCCACGCTGCGCGCGCTCGCGGGCGAGGACGTGCTCGTCGTCGCGGCGACCGGCGGACGGCCCGTCGGGTCGCTCGGGCCGCTCCCGGCGAACGCGCGCGCGGCCGAGTACCTCCCGTACGACGCGCTGCTCCCGCGCACCTCGGTCCTCGTCACGAACGGCGGCTACGGCGGGGTGCACCACGCGCTGCGGCACGGCGTCCCCGTGGTCGTCGCGGGCAAGACCGAGGACAAGGCGGAGGTCGCCGCACGTGTCGCGTGGACCGGCGCGGGCGTGCGGCTGCGGACGAGCACCCCGCGCCCCGGCCAGGTCCGGCGCGCGGTGCGGCGACTGCTCGCCGACCCGTCGTACGCCCGCGCGAGCCAGCGTCTCGGCGAGCACATCGCCGCCTCGCCGGGCGAGGCTGGCGTGGCCGACGTCGTCGAGGAGGTCGTCGCCGCCCGCGAGGCGTCGCGCGCCGTCCGCTGACCCGGAGGCAGGATCGGGGGATGCCCAGCGACCTGCTCATGCGCATCCACGGTCCCGAGTTCCGCGCCATGTCCGAGAGGGTGCTGCGGGCCACCGAGCTCACCTCCCGGCTCAACGTCCTGCCGTTCGACGACGAGGACGGCCGGGCGCGGCTCCTCGAGCAGATCCTCGGCCGCCCGCTGCCGCCGCGCGTGACGATCTACCCGCCGTTCTTCACCGACCACGGGCTGAACCTCGACCTGGGGGAGCGGGTGTTCGTCAACCAGAACTGCACGTTCCTCGACTACGCCGGCATCCGGCTGGCCGAGCGCGTCATGGTCGCGCCGAAGGTCACGTTCGTCACCGTCGGGCACCCGGTCGACACCGACGACCGCAAGGTCTGGCTCACCGGCGGCCCCATCGACGTGCACGAGAACGTGTGGATCGGTGCCGGGGCGACGATCCTGCCCGGCGTGACCATCGGCCGCGACGCCGTGGTCGCCGCCGGTGCGGTCGTGGCGGACGACGTCCCGCCGCGCAGCCTCGTGACCGGCACCAAGGCGTCCGTGCGCCGCACCTGGTGATCCGCGCTCCGGCTCAGCACTCGGGCTGTCGGTCGTGCTGGAGCCCGTGCTTGCTTCGCTGCGGTCCGGCTCAGCACTCGGTCTGTCGGTCGTGCTGGAGCCTGCGCTTGCTTCGCTGCGCTCCGGCTCAGCACTCGATGACGTTGACGGCGAGGCCCCCCGTCGAGGTCTCCTTGTACTTGGTCGACATGTCGACGCCGGTCTGGCGCATCGTCTCGATGACGGTGTCGAGCGAGACGACGTGCGAGCCGTCGCCCTGGAGGGCGAGGCGCGCCGCGGAGACGGCAGTGCACGCGGCGATGGCGTTGCGCTCGATGCACGGGACCTGGACGAGCCCGCCGACGGGGTCGCACGTGAGCCCGAGGTTGTGCTCCATCGCGATCTCGGCCGCGTTCTCCACCTGGGCGGGGGTCCCGCCGAGGACGGCGCAGATCGCGCCCGCCGCCATGGAGCATGCCGAGCCGACCTCGCCCTGGCAGCCCGCCTCCGCGCCGGAGATGGAGGCGTTGCGCTTGTAGAGCGCGCCGATCGCGGCGGCGGTGAGGAGATAGGTGCGCATGGCCCGACGTCGGCGCGCGGGGTCCGCGGCGACGTCCGGGTGGGTGCGCAGGAAGTGGCGCCCGACGGCGGGGATGATCCCGGCGGCGCCGTTCGTCGGGGCGGTCACGACACGGCGCCCGTCGGCGTTCTCCTCGTTGACGGCCATGGCGAACGCCTGGAGCCACTCGATCGTCGTGTCGGCGCCGCGCTCGTCGGCGAGCTCGAGACGCTCGCGCTGCGCCCGCGCCCGACGGCGGACCTGGAGACGCCCGGGCAGCACCCCGTCGCGCTCGAGACCGGCGTCCACGCACGCGCTCATGGTGTCCCAGATCCGGTCGACGCCCGCCTCTACCTCGGTGGCGGGACGCAGGGCGGACTCGTTCGCCCACGCGAGCGCCGCGATCGAGGTGCGCTCGCGCTCGCACAGCGCGAGGAGCTCGGCGGCGTTGGCGAAGGGGAACGGCACGCCCGCCGGCTCCGTCCCGGGGTCGATCGCCTCGCCCGCGAGCTCGGCGCCGAGCTGCGCCGCCTCGTTCGCGGCCGCGGACTCGAGCGCCATGGCGGTGAGCACGAACCCGCCGCCCACCGAGTAGTACGCCTCCTCCGCGAGCGGCGCCCCGCTCGCGTCGAGCGCAGTGAACCGCATGCCGTTGGGGTGGCCGGGCATGCGGGTCAGCGGCGCGAGGCGCACGTCGTCGCTCGTCATCGTGATGCGGTGCCGGCCCAGCAGCGCGACGGGCGCACCGTCGCCCAGCTTCTCCCACGAGCCGGGGACGCGCGCCGGGTCGCACGTCTCGGGGTCGAGGCCGAGCAGCCCCGCGACGACGGCGTCCGGCGTGCCGTGGCCGACGCCCGTCGCCCCGAGCGACCCGCACAGCACGACCCGCAGGCGGGCGACCTCGCCCAGCGCGCCGCGGTCGTCCAGCGCCGCGACGAACGCCTTCGCGGCCCGCATCGGCCCGACGGTGTGCGAGCTCGACGGACCCACGCCGACGGAGAAGAGGTCGAGGACGGACACGTACGCGCTCATGAGGCCATCGTCGCACCTCGTCTCACCATGTGGTCGCCCCCAGGGGCCAGGGCCACGCGCGGAGACGCCCGACGGTCTGCTCGCCCTGCTGGCACCTGAGTCGCGAGCCGTCCTCTGGACGAGGAGGGGCGGGACCGAGGTGCGGCTCGCCGCCGCTCACGGGCGGCGCAGCACGACGGGGCAGGTCGCGAGGTGGTCGTCCACGAGCCCGCAGGCCTGCATCGCGGCGTAGGCCGTCGTCGGTCCGACGAACCGGAAGCCCAGCTTCTTGAGCGCCTTCGAGAGCGCGGTCGACTCGGGGGTGAGCCCCGGGACGTCGCCCCAGGTCGCGGGGCGCTCGCGGCGGGCCGGTGGTGCGAACGACCAGATCAGCTCGTCCAGCGTGCGTCCGCCCTCCTGGAGCGCCAGCAGGGCGCGCGCGTTGTCGATCGTGGCGGTGATCTTCTGCCGGTTGCGGATGATGCGGGCGTCGCCGAGCAGGCGCTCGACGTCGGGCTCGTCGAACGCGGCGACGGCCTCCGGGTCGAACCCCGCGAACACCTCGCGGAAGGCGGGGCGCTTGCGCAGCACGGTGATCCAGGACAGGCCGGACTGGAACCCCTCGAGCGCCAGGCGCTCGAACAGCGCCGTGTCCCCGTGCACCGGGACCGCCCACTCGGTGTCGTGGTACTCCTCGTAGAGCCGGTCCCCGTCGCCGAAGCAGCGGGCGCCGGGACCGGGGGCGTCGGCGGGCGCGTCGTCGGGCACCGCGAGGGGTGTCGACGCGGTCGTGTCGGTCGTCATGCGTCCACTCTGCCCGGTCCCGCCGACACGGAGGCGCCCTTCGGCACCCGCTGTGGACGGGGACCGCGGTGTCCGGGCCTGTGCACGGTCAGGCTCCCGGGGACGGCGCCGGAGGCAGCCGGAGGTCCGCGATGGCGCGCAGCGCGTCGAGGTGCGCGACGAGCGCGTCGCGCCCGGTGCTCGTCAGCCGGACCCACGTGCGCGCGCGACGGCCCGAGCGCTCCTTGGAGATCTCCACGTACCCCGCGGCCTCCAGCACCGTGAGCTGCTTGGACAGCGTCGGGTCGGAGAGCTCGATGGTGTCGCGCAGGGTCTTGAAGTCCGCTTTCTCGACGCCCGACAGCGCCGCGACGACCGACAGGCGCACGGGGGAGTGGATCACCTCGTCGAGCGTGTGGCGGGGGTGGTGCTCGACGGGGTCGCCGGCGGCGCCGTGTCCGGCGGTCACGCGGACGCCGCCGCGTCGCGCGGTGCGGGCAGCCAGGCCGCGAGGAGGAGCGGGACCGCGCTGACGAGGGCGGCGGGGACCCAGAACGCGACGTCGCCCGCGAACCGGTCGAGCCCGACGAAGAGCGTCGCGCCGTAGACGACGGCCCACGAGCCGGCGCCGAGGACCAGGCGGCGGCGCGTGCCGGCGGCCATGCTGCCCTGGCGCGCGGCCCACGTGACACCCGCCGTGACGATCACGGCCCAGGCGCTCATGCCGACGACGAACCCGATCCGCCCGCCGAGGCCCAGGGCGAGCACGAGGCCGACGCTCGCCGCCGCCCAGCCCGAGAGGTAGAGGCGGACCCAGCGCCAGCCGCGGGTCCGTGTCGAGGCGGCGAGCCGTGCGGCGCGCTCCAGCGCGGAGGTGGCCTCGGCCGGGCTGGGGGCGGGGCGGGCGGTCGTGTCGTCGGTGCTCATGGATGCCATCCAAGCATCTACTTTCCATCATGGCAAGCAGTTGCCTCGGGGAGTTGTGCCGATGGTCGGCGTCACCGGTCCGGGGCACACTGTTCCCGGCCGGCCGCGCTCACGGGTGCACCGGCGCCGTCGTCCCCGCCCGACCCGAGGAGCACCCATGTCCGACGCCCTGGCCGCGCTCGCCGCCGCGGTGGCGGCCGCGCCGTCGAGCGCCCCGCTGCGCGTCCACTACGCGAGCCTCCTGCTGGGCGCGGGGCGTCCGGTCGAGGCGCTCGAGCAGGCGAGCGCCGCGCTGCGGATCGACCCGTCCGACGGCGAGGCGCTGCGCCTCGTCCAGGACTCGGCCGTCGCCGCGGCGACGGGAAGCAGCCCCGTGGCCGACCGGCCCGCGACGGCCCCCGCCACGCCGCCGGCCCCGGTCGCCGGCCTGCACGCGCCGGCGTCCGCACCCGGCGGCCTCGACGACGGGATCATCACGGGCGTCCCGTCCGACGCGACCGTCCCGCGCGCCCCCGGTGTGCCCGCGCCCGCGACCCCGATCACGGGGATCCCCGCCGAGCCCGCCCCGCCCGCCGTGCCCGGCGCCCCCGCCGCCCCGGGCCCCGCGGCGCCGTCGGGCATCGACTGGGACCGGCTGGAGCACGAGGTGGGCGTCCACGTCCCGGCCCCGTTCGTCGAGCCACCGGCCGTCGAGTCACCGGCCGGCGAGGTGCCGCCCCGCGAGGAGTCGCCCCACGAGGACGGCGGCGGCGTCCCGACGCCGGGCGGCCAGCCGTTCCTCGTCCCCGCGCGCGACGACGCCCCCGACGACGGGTCCGGGCTGCTCGAGGTCTCGCGCGAGACGGTGACGCTCGCGGACGTCGGCGGCCTGGAGCCGGTCAAGCAGCGCATCCGCGAGGCGTTCCTGGAGCCGATGCGGAACCAGGCGATCGCGAAGGCGTTCGGCAAGTCCCTGCGCGGCGGGCTCCTGCTCTACGGGCCGCCCGGGACCGGCAAGACGTACATGGCGCGGGCCGTCGCGGGCGAGCTCGGGGCACGGTTCCTCACCGTGACGCTCGCGGACATCCTCGACAAGTTCATGGGGGAGAGCGAGCAGAACCTCCACGCCCTGTTCCAGCGCGCGCGGCAGCTCGCGCCGGCCGTGCTGTTCCTCGACGAGGTCGACGCGATCGGCGGCAAGCGCGCGCAGTACTCCGGGTCGTCCGGCATGCGGACCGTGGTCAACCAGCTCCTGCAGGAGATGGACGGCATCGGCTCCGACAACGACGGGCTCTTCGTGCTCGGCGCCACGAACCACCCGTGGGACGTCGACACGGCCCTCCTGCGGCCCGGGCGGTTCGACCGCGTCGTGCTCGTGCTGCCGCCCGACGAGCCCGCGCGCGAGGCGATCCTGCGCCACCACCTCGCGGGCCGCCCGGTCGCGGGGATCGACCTGCGCGCGGTCGTCCGGCGCACCGACGGCTTCTCCGGCGCCGACCTCGAGCACCTCGCGGCGACGGCGGCGGAGAAGGCGATGATGGACTCCATCGCGACCGGGCAGGTGCGCCCCATCACGATGGCGGACCTCGACGCGGCGCTCGCGGACGTACGCCCCTCGACGACGGCGTGGCTCCAGTCCGCGCGCAACGTCGTCACGTTCGCGAACAACGACGGCCGCTACGACGACCTCGCCGCGTACCTGCGCGCGCGGCGCATGCTCTGAGCCGCGGAGGCACCCGACCGTGACCACCACGACCGACCCGCGCGCCGTCGCCTCGCGCGCGGAGCTGCTCGTCCAGATGGGGCGGCCCGAGCGCGCGCTCGACGAGGTCGACGACGCGCTCGCGAGCGTTCCCGACGACCCGCGGCTGCTCCTGGCCGCCGCCTGGGTGCGGCTGCACCTGCAGCGGTCGGCCGAGGCGCTGCCGCTCCTGGAGCAGGTCGTCGGCGCGCAGCCCGCGGCCGACGGCGCGCTGCACCTGCTGTCGGTCGCGCGCCAGAACACGGGCGACGTACCGGGTGCGCGCGAGGCCGCGGCGAAGGCGCTCGAGCTCGACCCCGACGACGCGCGGTACCACCTGCAGCTCGCCGACACCCACCTGTCGGGCCGGGTCCGCGGTGCCGACCGGAGGCTCGCGCGCGAGCGCATCGACGGTGCGCTCGCGCTCGCGCCCGAGGACCCCGACCGGCTCGCGCAGGCGGCGCGGCTGTGGTCGCGGCTCGGGGACGACGACCGGGCGCGCACCCTCGTGCGTCAGGGCCTCGCCGTCGCCCCGGAGCACGAGGACCTGCTCTACCTCGACGCGGCGCTCGCCCTCGACACCGGCCGCGGCGCGAAGGGGTACAGCAGCGTCCTCGCGATGAACCCGGAGCACGCCGAGGCCGGCTACCTGCTGCACCTCAGCGTGTGGCAGCAGGTGCTGCGCCTCGTCGAGATGCCGGTGCTGCTCGTCGGGGCGGTCGCGCTCGTCGTCACGTTCTCGATGGGCGACGCCTACGTCGGCAGCGTGCCGCTGTGGGGGATCGTCGTCCTGCTGTGGACGGCGATCACGGCCCTGCGCGTGCTCCCCGTGCTCCTCCAGGTCCCGCGCGGGCTGCTGCGCCGCACGCTGCGCCAGACGCCGTTCCGGGGCGGGACCGTCGCGGCGGTCGTCGTGGGCTGGCTGGGCGTGCTCGCCGGGCTCGCGCTGCTCTACGTGGTGCGCGACGCCGTCGTCGTGCGCGGGTTCCTCGTCGCCCTGGGCGCGGTGCTCGCGGTGACGACCGTGACGTCCGCCGTCCTGCACGCGGCCATGCTCACGCAGACGCGCGACCTGGGGTACCTCCCGCCCGGTCCGGCGGGCGCGGCACGGATCGCCGGGCTGCGCTCGGGTCTGCGGGGGGCCGCGGTGCGTCGCACGGTCGTGCTGGGGATCGTCGCGGTCGTCGTCGCGGCGATCGGGCCGGGGGCGCTCGCGCGCGAGGACGCGCGTCCGGTCGCGGCGCTGGCCGCCGTGGCGTTCGTGCTCCCCGTGATGGTCGGGCTGTGGGTCGCGTGGCGGGTGGCGGCGCAGCAGCGCGCGGCGTCGGACGAGCGCCCGTCCGTGAGCGCCGCCGCGGCGGTCCGCGCCGGGCTGGGCGCGGCGGTCCTGCTCGTCCTGACGGCGCTCCTCGCCCTCGGCGGCGTCGCGGCCGTCGTCGCGCTGCCCGTCACGCCGAACGCGCACGACGCCGACGGCCGCTACGTCCAGTCGCCGAAGGCCCCGCGCGACCCGGACTCGGAGGTCCAGGAGTGCGGCGGCCGTCCCGTGACCCGTCTCTCCTGCATCCAGGAGAACAACCGCATCCGCCAGGAGGAGCTGCGCGACCGGATGGAGGGCATCGACATCCCGAGCATCGACGTCCCGACGCTCGACCTGCCGGACCTGCCCGACGTCCAGGTGCCCGACGCCCCGGTCCAGCCGACCCCCTGACCGGCCCCTCGACCGGCCCTGTGACCAGCCCTTTGACCGGCCCTGCGCGTCGACGACGTCTCGCCCTCGGACCCGGCAGCGTGGCCGGTCAGTCGCGGTCGGCGGCCCTGCGCGCGGCGGCGCGCCGGGCGACGAAGGCCTCGATCCCGTCGAGGAGGATGTCGAGGCCGAAGCCGATGTCGCTCTCCCAGTCGTCGGGCTGGACGGCCGTCGGCGCCCAGGTGGAGAGCGCCCCGGTGAGCGCGGGGTAGGTCTCGGGGTCGACGAGCCGCGTGAGCACGAGCTCGTAGTCGGCGTACGGGTTGGCGGCGGCGACCGCGTCCGCGTCGAGGTCGGCCTCGGGGGTGTCGGCGGGGAGGCCCTGGGCGCGGCGCACGGCCTCCGCGGCCGCGCGTCGGGTCTCGACCTGGACGCGGCCCTCGCCGAGCACGTGCTGGGCGAGGAGCCCGACGACCTGCAGCTTCTCGTCCACCGTCAGGTCGAGCGGTGCGAGGATCGCGAACGCGCGGTCGATCCAGCGCAGCCGGTTCGGGCCGACCTGCGCCGTCGTCAGCGGCAGGTCGAGGAACCACGGTCGGGCGAGGACGCCCGCGATCTGCGCGCGCGTCCAGGCCTCGAGCCCGGCGCGCCAGTCGCCCTCGTCGTACGGGGGCAGCGCGAGCACGTCGGCGGCGGCGTCGGCCATGAGGACGAGGAGCTCGTCCTTGCTCTCGACGTACCGGTAGAGCGCCATCGGCGTGTAGCCGAGGGCCTCCGCGACGCGAGCCATGGAGACCGCGGGCAGGCCCTCGGCGTCGGCGAGGTCGACGGCGGCCTGCACCACCTGCTCGACGGTCAGCGCGGGCTTGGGGCCGCGTCGCGGCCCCGGGACGCGACCCCAGAGGCGTGCGAGCACGGGCGGGAGGTCGTTCGCCGCGACCTGCTCCTCGGGGGAGGCGAGGGCGCGTCGCTCGGCGGGGTCGGTCGGGGTCATCGCGCCATCCTCCCGCGGGCCTTGACCGCCCGCGAAACCGTGTCTACCGTACACAGAAACAGTAGATCGTATAAACAGTTTCGATCTCACGCGGTTCTGCCGCCCGAACCCTGGAGGCCACATGCCCGCACCGGACGTGCTCGTGCACGCCGACGGCTTGCGCAAGAGCTACGGGACCCCACGTCGCCCCGTGCGCGTGCTCGACGGCGTCGACCTCACGCTGCACCGCGGCGAGGTCCTCGCCCTGCTCGGCCCCAACGGGGCGGGGAAGACCACCACGGTCCGCATCCTCGCCACGCTCCTGCGCCCCGACGGCGGCACGGCGACCGTCGCGGGCCACGACGTCGTGCGCGACGCCGCGCGCGTGCGCGGGCTCATCAGCCTCACCGGCCAGTACGCGGCGGTCGACGAGAAGCAGACGGGCCGCGAGAATCTCACGATGATGGGTCGCCTCGCGCACCTGCCCCGCCGGGCCGCGCGCGCCCGCGTCGACGGGCTGCTCGACGCGTTCGACCTCGCCGCGGCCGCCGACCGCCGGGTCGGCACCTACTCCGGCGGCATGCGCCGTCGGCTCGACCTCGCGGCCGGGCTCCTCACCCGCCCCCAGGTCATGTTCCTCGACGAGCCGACGACGGGCCTCGACCCGCGCAGCCGCCAGACGATGTGGGAGGTGATCCGCGGCGTCGTCGCCGACGGCACGAGCCTGTTCCTCACGACGCAGTACCTCGAGGAGGCCGACCAGCTCGCCGACCGCGTCGCGCTCGTCGACGACGGCCGCGTCGTCGCCGAGGGCTCCCCGTTCGACCTCAAGCGCCGCGTCGGCGACGCGAGCGTCGAGCTCACGTTCGCCACGCGTGGGGAGGCCGCGCGGGTCGGTTCCGCGCAGACCGTGGTGGCCTTGGCGCCTTCCCGGCCCCCCACCCCCGGTCCCGACCGCGCGGGCTCTCGTCCGACCGCCCTGCGCGTCCCGACCGACGGGTCGGTCGAGCACGTGCGCGACGTCCTCGCCGCGGTGGCGGCGACCGGCGTCGAGCCCGTGCGGTGGGAGGTGCGGGAGCCGACGCTCGACGACGTGTTCCTCACGCTGACGGGCCACGCCGCGCGGACCCGAGACCGGGACCGCGGCACGACCGAGGCTGACCGCGAGGAGACCGCAGCATGACCGCCCAGACCACCGCCGCGCCGTCGGGCACGGCCGCGCGGCTCCCCGCCCCCACGGCCCGGCCGGGCCGCCACGTGCTCGCCGACGCCGGGACGATGGTGGCGCGCTCGCTGCGGCTCGTGCGCCGCGAGCCGGACGAGCTGGTCCTCGCGCTCGTGCTGCCGGTGATGCTCATGATCCTGTTCGTGTACGTGTTCGGCGGCGCGATGAGCGTCGGCACGGACTACGTCACGTACGCGACGCCGGGGATCATCCTGCTCTGCGCGGGGTACGGGGCGTCGAACACGGCGATCGCCGTGGAGCAGGACATGTCCGGCGGCATCATGGACCGCTTCCGGTCGATGCCGATCGCGAGCTGGACGGTGCTCGTGGGGCACGTCGTGGCGAGCGTCGTGAAGAACCTCGTGACGACGGCCGTCGTGCTGGGCGTCGCGTTCCTCATCGGCTTCCGGCCCGACGCGAACGCGCTCGAGTGGCTGGGAGCCGTCGGGGTCGTCGCCGCGTACGTGCTCGCGATCACGAGCGTCGCGGCCTTCGTGGGCGTGCTCGTGCGGTCGCCCGCCGCGGCCGGGGGGTTCAGCTTCTTCATGCTGTTCCTGCCGTACGTGTCGAGCGCGTTCGTGCCGCCGGAGACCATGCCGTCGTGGCTGCGCGGGTTCGCGGAGCACCAGCCCGTCACGCCGGTGATCGAGACGATCCGCGGCCTGCTCGTCGGCATGGACTCGACGGGCGCACCGGTCACGGACCTGGGCCCGACGGCGGCCCTCGCCCTCGCGTGGTGCGCCGGCCTGGTCCTGGTGTTCCTCGGCGGGGCGGCGGTCGTGTTCGCCCGGCGCCGTCGCCAGTAGGCGCGGGCCGGTGGCCGTCGCGGCGGCGCCGCGCGAGACGGTAGGGTCGGCGACCGACCGGTGGAGAAGCCCTGGGGGCTGAGGGGAGGCCCGCGGTGACGGACGGACGGATGGGGCGCGCGGCGCTCGGCGGGACGGTCCTCGGGTGACCGGGGAGACCGACCTGGGCGGCATCCCGCCCGTCGTCCTGGTGGTGGCGGTCGCGGCCGTCACGCTCGTGCTCTGGGTGCTCGTGCTCGTCTTCTTCCTGTACCGCAGCAGGGTCGCGGGGACGTACCGCCGGGGCCTGCGGGGCACGGCGGTCGTCGTCCAGGTGGTACCCACGCCCCTGCTCAACCGCCGCTCGGTGGTCGAGCACCCCACCGAGATGGTCGTCCTGGCGACCCGCGACCGTCCACGCGGCGTGCGTCCCGAGCAGAAGGTGCCCGCGGGGCAGTACCGGCCCGGCCAGGTCGTCCCGGTCGTCCAGCGCGCGGGCGACCCCGACTCGGTCCGGCTCGACCGCCCCGACCTGGAGTCGTCCGACCTCTCGCGGTGGGGGCTCGGCGCGATGCTCGTGGCGCTGCCGGTGATCGCCGTCCGGGGCGTGCTGGGCGTGCTGGGCGGCGGCTAGCGGCGACCCGTCCGCGCCGGGTCACGGGGGCCGTCGTCCGGCGTGGTCGACGCGTGCTCGTCGTCGACGCGCCGTGCTGCCGAGGGTGCGGCGAGCCGCCCGGCGAGCGGGACGACGGCCTGCACGGCGACGCTCGCGGCGAGGGCGATCCCGAAGGCGGGGGCGACGCCGAGCCGGTCCACGAGCAGCGCGACGAGGAGGCAGAACACCGCGAACCCGGTGAGCCCGGCCAGCAGCCCGCGCAGGAGGCGGACGGTCTCGGCCGACCCGCGCTGCGCCAGGGCGAAGGCCGCGACCACGCTCGACGCGATCGGGAACGGCGCGAGCACGCCCGTCATCGCCGGCCCGAGCGCGCCCGACGCGGTGGTGACGGCGAGGACGAGCGCCGCCGTCGTCGCGGCGCGGGCGGGAAGGTCCCACCAGGGCGACGGGACGGACGACGGCGGAGGGCCCGGCGCGTCGGGCGGCATGACCCGGGATGCGCCCCAGAACGTCGCGAGCGCCACCACGAACGCGATCCCGGCGGGCAGCGTCAGCCGGGCGAGGACGACGTCCGCCGCGAGGCATGCGGCCCACGACGCCGCGAGCGCACCGAGCCAGCCCGTCCGGCGCGAGCACCAGCCGAACACCACGGCGAACAGCGCGAGGGACGTGAGGCCGAGGAGCGCCGAGGAGGCGGCGGCGGCGCCGAACGCGGTGCCGTGCTCGAGCGTGGTGATGAGCAAGATCGGCCCGGCCACGACGGGCAGCCCGACGAGCACGCCGGTGAGCCGGGATCCCCAGCGCCGCCCGGCGAGCGTGGACGCGACCACCAGGGCGGGCGCCAGCACGAGCTTGAGGAGCAGCGTCACGCGGTCACGGTAGCCCGTGCGCGTCGGATGACCCGTGCCGGTCCGGTGGCCCGTGGCGGTCCGGGTGGCTCGCGCCGGGTCCGCGACGGGCGATCGACCCGGGTCTGCGGTCGGTGCGCACGAAGAAGGGCGGCGGTCCCGGAGTCCTGTCCACCGGGACCGCCGCCCGCGAGGGCGACACCGTCGACGTGAAGCCGCCCTCGAGCCGAGGGCCGGGCGGTGAGGAGGGGCCGCCCGGCCGTGCGCGACGGTCGGTCAGACCGCCGCGAGCCGACGGCGCAGCCCGAGCCCGACGCCCGCGACGCCCGCGAGCACGGTCCCGCCGACGAGCGCCGACATGCCGAGCGACACCCGTCCGACGGGGCTGTTCTCGACGCTGTCCTTGAGCTCGGTCGTGCCGTCGGAGAGGGTCACCGTGCCGTCGGAGAGCGCCGCGGCGCCGTCCGCGATGCGGGTGCTGCCGTCGTGCAGGTCCGACGCCCCGGCGGAGAGCGTCGTCGTCCCGGCGTGCAGGGTCGCCGAGCCCTCCGCGAGCGCGGCGTTGCCCGCCGCCAGGGTCGTCGCGCCGGTGGACAGCGTCGTGAGCCCGTCCTGCAGGCGCAGCGTCCCGTCCTCCAGGCGCGTCGTCCCGGCGAACAGGTCGCCCGCGCCCGTGCGCAGCTTCACCGTGCCCGCGGAGAGGTCGGCGGCGCCGGTGGCGGCCCTGGTCGTTCCCGCTCGGAGGTCGGCGGCGCCGGTGGCGAGGTCGGACGTGCCGGTCGCGAGCTCGGAGGTCTTCGTCGCGAGGAGCGCGCTGCCGCCGCTCACGCGCGCGGCGCCCGCGGCGAGGTCGGCGTTGCCGTCCGCGACCTTCGAGGCGCCGGCGCTGAGCTCGCCGACCTTCCCGTGGAGCGTCGCGGCACCTGTCTCGAGCTCGCCGATCTTGCCGTCCAGGGTCGTCGCGCCGGTGGCCAGCGCGTCGATGCCGCCCGCGAGCTGGACGTCGATGCCGGTACGGAGCTGCTGGACCCCCGCTGCGAGGCCTGGCTGCGCAGGGGTGCCCTCGCCGAGTCCCGCGCGGAGCCGCGCGAGCCCCGTGGTGAGCCCGGGCCGTTCCGGGGTGCCGGTCCCGAGGCCGGCGGAGAGCTGGTCGATGCCGGCGGTGACGTCGGCCGCACCCGCGGAGAGCCCGCCCGCGCCCGACGCCAGCCGTCCCGCGCTGCCCGCGATCTGCGCGGACGCGCCGGGAGCCGACTCGGTGCCGTTACCCAGCGCGCGGAGGTTCGCGGCGATCGTCCCCAGCGTCTCCGGGGTCGCCGCGACCTCTCCGCGCGCGATCTCGTCCAGCTGAGCCGCGAGGCCGTCCAGGTTGGTCCCGACGGTCACGGCCGAGCGCTGGAGATCGCCGGCGAAGCCCTGCAGCTCGTCGGCGCCTCCGCGGAGGGCGACCGCGCCACCGCGCACCTCGGCCGCTCCTCCCTGCAGCTGGTCGACCCCGGCCTGGATCGTGCCGACCGCGCCGTCTGCCGCGGCGACCCCGCCGGCCAGTCGCGCCGCGCCGCCGGAGAGCTGCGCCTGGCCCTGGTCGAGGGCCTGGACCCCTGCGCCGAGGCTCTCGCGCACACCTGTCCGGAGCTCGGTCGTCCCCGCGGCGAGGGTGCCGGCCCCCGTCGCGAGCCGACCGGCACCGGACGCGAGGTCGGCGGAGCCGTTCGCGGCGCGCGCGGCCCCGGCGCTCAGGTCGCCGGCGCCCGCGCTGAGGTCGCCCGCTCCCGCGGCGATCTGCGACGCACCGTCGGCGGCGCGCGTGCTGCCCGCCGCGAGGCGCGCGGCCCCGGCGTCGAGGTCCTTGCTGCCCGTGGCGAGGCGGGCCGCGCCGCTCGCCGCGTCGCCCGTGCCCACGGCGAGGCGGGCCGCTCCGGCGTTCAGCTCGTCCGCACCGGCGGCGAGCTCGGTCGCGCCCTCGAGCGCGGTCGTGCCGCCCGCCGCGAGCCGGGCCGCGCCGTCGGACGCCTGCTGCGCCCCGGCGACGAGGTCGCCGGCGCCGTCCTCCAGGTCGCCGGCCCCGTCGGCGAGGCGCTGGGCGCCGTCCTGCGCCTCGGCGGTGCCGGCGGCGAGCGTCGACGCGCCGTCCGAGAGCTGGGCCGCACCGTCGTCGAGCCGGGTGGCGCCGTCGGCGACCTTGCCGTTGTACACGAGCAGGAACGCGACCAGGCCGGCCACCGCGAGGGCGAGCACGGCGAGCGCGACGGACGTGAGGACCGTGTGCGTGCGCGACGGTCGGGGAGAGGCGTGCTGTGTCATCGGTCGTCCTTCCTCGCGCCCGGCGTCGTCGCGGGGCGGTCGGCAGTGGGGGAGAAGACAAGCGGGGGGAGGGGTGCGGGAGAGGCAGGTCGTGTGCTCACCCGGCGCGGGAGTACGCCGGGACCGCGCCCGCCAACATTGGTGGGACGTGGAGTAGCAGGTAAATCTCGAAAGACGCTAGCAACCACTGGGACGAGGCGGACAGCGAGTACTAGGTACTTCCGCCGTCACGATTCGGTCACGGGGCCGAAGTATCAGGTACTCCGCCGTGGAACCTGTTGCTCGGGGCACATGGACGCCCTCCGGCGGCCCGCGCGCGCCGGTGCGCACTGTTCATCCACCGGTCACCCGGCGGTCCCGGGACGGTCGTCGTCGCGCCACCGCGGGACACCAGCCTCTGCTCGACCCTCGTCGAAGGAGAGACATGTCCACCATCCCTGAGCAGGCCCCGCAGCGGAAGGTGACCCGCACCCCCGTGCGCGTCCCGGCCCGCCGCACGCGCCTCGCAGCGCTCGTCGCCACGGGCGCGACGCTCACCCTGGGCCTGGGCGCGCTGCCCGCCCTCGCGGCGGCTCCCGCGCACCCGGCCGGGGCGGCGTCGGCCCCGACGACGGCGCTCGGCCTCGCGACGGAAGCCGCCTGGACGGCGCCCGCCGCGGACGAGACGTTCCACCGCCTCGCCACGTACCCCGTGTTCCAGAACCGCCCGGCCGGCGAGGACGCCGCCGCCGAGACGGTCGCCGAGATCTCGGCGGTGAGCGAGGACGGGCGCACGGTCGTCCACACGGACGCGCTCGCGCGCCGCATCGGCTTCCTCGACATCACCGACCCGAGCGCGCCGCAGGGCCTCGGCACGCTGAGCCTCGCCGAGCTCGGCTCGGAGCACGACGAGCCGACGTCGGTCGCGGTCGTCGGCGGGTACGTCCTCGTCGTCGTGGACACGTCGGTGAGCTTCACCGAGCCGAGCGGGCGCCTCGACGTCGTCGACCTCGCGACGCGCGAGCGCGTGCGGTCGCTCGACCTCGGCGGCCAGCCCGACTCGATCGCCGTCACGCCCGACGGCTCGCACGCCGTCGTCGCGATCGAGAACCAGCGCGACGAGGAGGCGACCCCCGAGGGGGGCGACGAGGGCGACCTCCCGCAGCTCCCCGGCGGCTTCCTCCAGATCCTCGACCTGCCCGGCGACGACCCGGCCGCCTGGTCGACCCGCGCCGTCTCGTTCCTCGACGAGGCCGGCGCGCCGCTGCCCGTGGTCGAGGCGGCCGGCCTCGACACCCCGCAGGACCCCGAGCCCGAGTACGTCGCCGTCAACCCGGCGGGCACGAAGGTCGCGGTGACGCTCCAGGAGAACAACGGGGTCGCCGTCGTCGACATCGCCACGGGCGAGGTCGAGAACGTCTTCTCCGCGGGCGCGGTCGCCGTGTCCGGGATCGACGTGAAGAAGGACGGCGTGATCGACCAGACCGGGTCGATCCCGGCGACGCCGCGCGAGCCCGACGCGATCGGCTGGCTCGACGACGCGCACGTCGCGACCGCGAACGAGGGCGACTGGAAGGGCGGGTCGCGCGGCTGGTCGGTGTTCGATGCGGCGTCGGGCGAGGTCGTGTGGGACGCGGGCGCGGAGCTGGAGCGCCTCGCCGTCCGCGTCGGCCTGCACACCGAGGACCGCGCGGCCAAGAAGGGCGTCGAGCCCGAGGGCCTGACCGTCGCGACGCTCGGCGGCACGCGCTACGCGTTCGTCGGCTCGGAGCGCTCGAACTTCGTGGCCGTCTACGACGTCTCCGACCCGAGCGCCCCGCGGTTCGTCCAGGTGCTCGCGACGACCAACGGCCCCGAGGGCCTGCTCGTCGTCCCGCAGCGCGACCTGCTCGTCGTGTCGAGCGAGGAGGACGACGCCGGTGCGGGCGTGCGGTCGGCCGTCACGGTGTTCGGCCGCGGCGCGGGGTGGGCCGACGGCGCGGGGACGCCGCAGTTCCCGAGCGTCGTGTCCGCGGACGCGGCCGAGGGCCCGCAGGCCGGCGCCCCGATCGGCTGGGGCGCGCTCGGCGCGCTGACCGCGGACCCGACCGATCCCCAGCGTCTGTGGACGGCGACCGACGCCGCCTACTCCACGACGCAGCTCCTGTCGCTCGACGTGCGCGGCTACAGCCAGGGCTCCCCGGCGGTTGTCGACCGGACCGTGACCCTCACGCGCGACGGCGCCCCGGTGGGCCTCGACGTCGAGGGCGTCGCGGCGCGCCCCGGTGGCGGGTTCTGGCTCGGGGTCGAGGGCGCGAAGGGCGCGGAGAACGCGATCGTGCGCGTCGACGCCGCGGGAGCGGTGGTCGAGACCGTCGCGCTGCCGGAGGCGGTCGCCGCGGGCCTCGGCAAGCAGGGCATCGAGGGCGTCGCGGTCGCTCCGGCGGTCTCGACGGACGACGGGTCCGCGGCCGCGGGCGAGCAGGTGTGGGTCGCGCTCCAGCGCGGCCTGACCACCGACGAGGGCGGCACGGCGGGCACCGCGCGCCTCGGCCGCTACGACGTCGCGTCGGGCACGTGGGACTGGTTCGCGTACCCGCTCGAGCAGACCACGACGGGCGGCGACTGGATGGGCCTGAGCGAGGTGACCGTCGTCGACCACGACACGCTCGCCGTGATCGAGCGCGACAAGCTCAACGGCCCCGCCGCCGCGGTGAAGCGCGTCTACGCGGTCGACGTGCCGGACGTCGGCGTCGGGGCCGCGTCCACGACCGCCGTCGCCGTGACCAAGACGCTCGCGCACGACGTCCTGCCCGACCTGCACGCGACGCACGGCTGGACGCAGGAGAAGCTCGAGGGCCTCACGGTCGGCGGCGACGGCACCGTCTGGGCGATCACCGACAACGACGGCCTCGCCGACGCGACGGGCGAGACGGTGCTCCTGCGCCTCGGCGTGGCGACCGACGTCTTCGAGGGTCACCTCGACGGCGAGAACCCGGGTGGTCCGGGCGAGCCCGGCGAGACGCCCGGTGCCGGCGAGCAGCCGCCGTCGACCCCGCTCCACACGGTCGACGCCGACGACCTCACCGACGCGAACCACGGCGGCGTCACCCTCTCCCCGGCGCGGGTCCGCGCGGGCGAGCAGGTCGCGGCGACGGCCGAGGGCTTCGCGCCCGGCGAGTGGGTCTCCGCGACCCTCTTCTCGACCCCGGCGGACCTGGGCATGGTCCGCGCCGACGCCTCGGGCACCCTCACCGCGACCGTGACGGTCCCCGCCGACGCCGCGGCCGGCGTGCACCGGTTCGCGCTCGTCGGGCAGGTGGACGGCCGCGTCCTGTGGACGGAGCTCGAGGTCCTCGCGACGGACGGCGCGCCCGGCGGGTCGGACGGCGAGCAGCCGGGCCGGCCGGACGGCCTCGCCACGACGGGCGCGCACGTCGGCGCCCTGGTGGGCCTCGCCGTCGTGCTGGTCGCCGGCGGCGCGACGATCGTCGTCGCCCGGCGCCGCATGCGCGGCCTCCCGGGCTGACGGCCCGGCCCCGCGCCGAACCCGGGCTTGCGGGTGGTCTCGAGCCCGAGATCGCCCGCAACCCCGGGTTCGGCGGCGAGAGGGTGGGCTCAGTCGCGGTCGTTGGGCATGAGGGCCCAGAGGATGAGGTAGGCGATGACCTGCGGGCCGGGGAGCAGGATCGAGACCGCGGCGACGATGCGCACGACGGTCGGGTCCCAGCCGAAGCGGCGGGCGATCCCTGCGCACACGCCCGCGATCATGCGACCGTGGCGCGGCCGGGACAGGGTCGGCCGGAAGGAGGCTGCGGAGGCGTCGGAGGTGCTCATACCTCGACGGTAGGAGCGCGGGTGCCCCGTCGGTATCGGGATGTCCCCCGAACCGACCCTGATCCTCCCGGCGCCGACCCTGACCCCTGCTTCATCTCCGGAGGGCCCGGCTCAGCGCCCGAGTGCGGTCTCGAACGCGGCCAGGGCGCGGGGCGACGCGAGGGCGAACGTCACCGCCGTGACGCCGTCGCCGGGGTCGGCGCTCGGACGGGCGGCGGACCAGCCCCGGACGGCCCCGACCGCGACCCGCGCGACGTCGTCGACGTCCCAGCCGTAGACGCCTGCGCTCACGGCGGGGAAGGCGACGGTCGCGGCTCCGAGGCCCGCGGCGACGTCGAGCGACCGCGTGAAGCACGACGCGAGGAGCGCGGGGTCGGTCTGGCCGCGGTGCCGGTCCGGCCCGACCGTGTGGACGACCCAGCGGGCGGGGAGGTCGTAGCCGCCGGTGGCGACGGCGTCGCCGACGGGCAGGCCGTCGGGGAGGGTCGTGCGCCGGATCCGGCGGCACTCCTCCAGGAGCCGGGGCCCTGCCGCGGCGTGGATCGCGCCGTCCACGCCCCCGCCGCCGAGGAGCGACGAGTTCGCGGCGTTGACGATCGCGTCGACCGTGAGCGTCGTGATGTCGGCGAGCCGGGCGTCGAGGTCCATGCCCCCATCCTCACGCGAGCACGGCGTTGCTCGCCGTCGAGCACGAGGTTCTTCGCGTTCTGGCGCCGAGAACGACAGCAACCCCGTTCTCGGCGTGAGGGGTCAGTCGCGCGAGACGACGACGCTCGCGCTGTGGCCGCCGAAGCCGAACGCGTTGACCAGCGCGTGGCGGGCGGTCGTGTCCCGGGCGGCACCCCGCACGACGTCGAGGTCGATCGCCGGGTCGAGCGCGTCGAGGTTGAGCGTGGGCGGCACGCGACCGTCGCGCACCGCGAGCAGCGCGACGAGGACGCCGAGCGCGCCGGAGGCGCCGAGCAGGTGGCCCGTCGCGCCCTTGGTGCTCGTCACGGGTGGGGGCATGCCGAGCGCCGCGTGCAGGGCGTCGGACTCGTTGACGTCGCCCACGGGGGTCGACGTCGCGTGCGCGTGGACGAGGCCGACGTCGGCGGGGGAGAGGCCCGCGGCGCGCAGGGCCATCCCGATCGTCCGCGCCTGGTTCTCCGGGTCCCCGCCGACGATGTCGAACGCGTCCGAGGTCAGCGCGGCCCCGGCGACGACGCCGTGCACCGCGGCACCGCGCGCCCGCGCGTGCTCCTCGCTCTCGAGGACGAGGAGCGTCGCCCCCTCGCCCATGACGAAGCCGTCCCGGTGGACGTCGAACGGGCGCGACGCGCGCTCGGGCTCGTCGTTGCGGGTCGACATGGCGCGCGCCGCCGCGAACGCGGCGAGGGAGAACGGCCGGACGCCCGCCTCCACGCCCCCGCACACGACGACGTCCGTCGATCCGGCGAGGATCATCTCCCGGCCCATCGTGATCGCCTCGGACCCCGCGGCGCACGCGCTGATCGGCGCGCGCGCCCCGGCCTTGGCGCCCAGGTCGATCGAGAGCCACGCCGCCGGCCCGTTGGCCATGAGCATGGTGACCGTGTGCGGCGAGACGCGCCGGGGCCCCTGCTCGTCGAGCACGTGGGACTGGTCGAGCGTCGTCGCGATGCCGCCGTTCGCGGAACCGACGACGACCGCGAGGCGCGTGGGATCGACGTCGGGCGTCCCTGCGGAGGCCCAGGCCTCGCGGCCCGCGACGAGCGTCAGCTGCTCGGCCCGGTCCGTGCGGCGCGCCTCGCGCACGGCGAGCCCCCCCGCGAACGCGTCGTCCACCCGTGCCGCGATGCGCACGGGCAGCTCGGCGGCCCAGTCCTCCGTGATGGCGTGCACCCCGGGCTCGCCGCGCAGCAGCGCGTCCCAGGTGCTCGCCGCGGTGAGCCCGACCGGGGTCACCGCCCCGTAGCCCGTGACGACGGCTCGTGTCATGGTGTCCCCCTACCTGCGGGCGTCGCCTCGTCGGACGACGGTTGTGGTCGATGGGTCCCATTTCAAGACATCCGTATGGGGTTTGTCTTGTCCGACAGTGTGACAGTGCGCACGCTGTCACTCACCACGAGTAAAGCGGCGGGTCGTCATCCCGGCCACGGCGGGCCCGCAAGGACGCGCCCGGTCGGCACACATTCGGGACATGAGGGAGGACCGCGTGGCACGTACGGGGAGAGTGGTCGGGGCCGGGCTGGCGGCCGTCCTGGTGCTCGGAGGCTGCGCGACGGCGGACGGGACCGCGGGCGAGGGGGCGTACCGGTGCTGGGAGACGGTGGTCCCCGGCGGCGTGCTGGATTCGGGTGTGACGGCGGACCGTCTCAGTGAGGAGGGCCGGGCCGCCCTCGACGGTCTCGAGGTGCCTCCGATCGACCCTGCCGACTGGATCGTCGTCGAGGACGGGGCAGAGCGGGTCGCCCTCCTGCGCGAGCTCGACGACCCCGAGGACCTCGGCGCGGGCGACGTGCGCACCCACGAGATGCTGGTGATCGAGTGGACCGACGCGCCGAACCTCGACCCGTCACCCACGTGGTTCCTCACCGCCGCGCAGACCTGCGCCCTGCGCGCCGACCTCGGCGGGCTCAGCACCGCGACCCTCACGCTCGACCCGGAGCACCCGCCGGCGCCCGACGCGCACGAGGTGCACCTGCTCGTCACGGAGATGGCGTGCAACAGCGGGCAGGACGCCGAGGGGCGGGTGCGGCTCTCCGACCTCGCGGTGCGCGACGACGCGATCGCCGTGACGGTCGGCGTCGAGGCGCGCACCGGCGAGGCGGACTGCCCGTCGAACCCGCCGACGCCGTTCGTCGTCGAGCTCGACGAACCGCTGGGCGACCGCGTCGTGCTCGACGCGTCGGTGCACCCGGCGCGGGAGGTCGTGCTGCCCTGACCCGGCGGGTCAGGCCCCGTCGAGCCCGAGCACCCGGCACGCGTTCCCCGCGTAGAGGGCCGGCAGGAGGTGCGCCGGGAGGTCCGCGCCCGAGATGGCCCACCGACCCTGCGGCGGAACGGGGTCGCCGGGAGCGTAGGAGAAGTGCTCGTCGGCCGTCTCGAGGAACCGGAAGTGCGTCTCGAGCTGCTCGCGGGACAACGGGAACGCGTCGGTGCCGAACATGACGCGGTCGGGGAAGTCCTCGACGAGCCGGCGGAAGCGCCGTGGCTGACGCCCGAGCTCCGCCAGCCGGCCCGCGACGTCGACGACGAGGTTCGGTGCGGACCGCAGGAGCCGTGAGACGTGGTCGAGGTCCTCGGCGACGCAGCCCACGTGCGCGCCGACGTAGGTGGTCCCCGGCGTCGCGACGAGCAGGCGTTCGAACGCGTCGAGCAGGTGCTCGAACGACGGGAACCGGGACCGGTCGGCGAACGACCACGACGGCTGCGCGGCGAGCTCGTCGACGCGCTCGTTGTACCGGTCCAGCGGGTCGAAGAACGCCTTCGGGTCGGCGACGTGGATCAGGACGGGCAGCCCGAGCTCGCCCGCGAGCGCGAGCGTCTCGACGACGCGAGGGTCGTCGGGCGCGACGAGCGCGCCGTCGGGGCCGGTGACGGTCAGGCCGAGGTCCTTCCACACCTTGAGGCCGCGCGCCCCGCGCGCCGCGGCGTCGCGGAGCTGCCGCTGCACCTCGCGCTCGCCGCCCGCGTGGGCGAGCGCTCCCCAGTCGACCTGGCAGAAGGTGAGGAACCGGCCCGGGTGCGCGCGGTCGTACCGGTCGAGGTTGGCCTCGAGCTCGTCGCCCCACAGGCCGTCGAGGTTGACGACCGTGCGCACGTTCGTGCGGTCGAGCAGGTCGAGCAGGGCGGGAACGTCCGGCGCGCACCAGTCGGCGGTGAGCCAGCGGCCCAGGTGGTTGTGGACGTCGACGGCGGGCACCGCGGCCCGGGTGACGTCGGTCCGGGGGAGCCGCACGCGGGCACGCGGCTCCCAGTCGGCGAGCCGCAGGTCGGGTGCGGGCGGCACCGGGGGCGGGGTGGCGTGGTGGAGAGGATCGGTCACGTCCCCGAGCATCTGCCCCCCGCGCGCAGATTTCACGGATGTTACGCGAACCGATCATCCAGAGTGAGTGAATGTGCCACTCTGCGTGACTATCGCGCAGACGATGAGCAGGATCTTGGGCATCGGGTCCGCGCCGCGCGGCACCCACCACCGCTGGACCCGGGGTCACGACCCCGCCGACGACAGGACAAGCACGTGAGCCCGAGCGCCGTCACCGAGCGAGAGATCCACAGCCAGCCCGACGTGTGGGCCAAGGCCCTCGCGGGCGGACCCGCCACCGGCTCCGTGCTCGGCGCGCCCGGCGAGCGCGTCCTCGTGCTCGGGTGCGGGACGAGCGCGTTCGTCGCCGAGGCGATCGCGGTCCTCCGTGAGGACGCGGGCCTCGGCGAGACCGACGCCGCGTACGCGTCGGAGTGGAACCCGACGCGTCCCTACGACCGCGTGGTCGTCATCAGCCGCTCCGGGACCACGAGCGAGTGCCTCGAGGCGCTCGCGGCCGTCCCCGCAGGAACGCGCACCGCCGCGGTCGTCGGGGTCGCGGGTACGCCCGTCGCCCTCGCGGCGGACGACGTCCTCGTGCTCGACCTCGCGGACGAGGAGTCGGTCGTCCAGACGCGGTTCCCGACGACCGTGCTCGCCGTCGCCCGCCAGGCGTTCGGCGAGGACCTCTCCGACCTCGTCGAGCAGGCCGAGCAGGCGCTCGCGGCGCCGCTGCCCGTCGAGCCGGGCGCGTTCGAGCACTTCGTGTTCCTCGGCCGCTCGTGGGCCTACGGCCTCGCGCAGGAGGCGGCGCTGAAGATCCGCGAGGCGGCGCAGGCGTGGTCCGAGTCGTACCCGGCGCTCGACTACCGGCACGGGCCGGTCGCCGTCGCGACCGACGCGACGCTCGTGATCCTGCTGGGCGAGGACGACCCGGCGCTCGCCGACGACGTGCGGCGTACCGGCGCGACCGTCGTGCACCTCGAGGGGGACCCGCTCGTCCAGCTCGTGCAGTGCCAGCGCCTCGCCGTCGCCCTCGCCACCGACCGCGGCCTCGACGCGGACGCGCCGCGCCACCTCACCCGCTCCGTCGTCCTCGGCTGAGGACGACCCGCGACAGCCCGTCACCGACGGGGACGCAGTACCCGGACACTCGACGAAGAGACCGCCCAAGAGACAAGGCCGACAATGTTCCGTCATCCCACCCGCCGCCGTCCCGACCGTCCTCTCACCGTGGCCCGGGGAGCCGCCGGAGCGGTCGTCGTCTCCGGCGCGCTGCTGCTCGCCGCGTGCTCGTCCGGGACGCAGGGCGCCACGACCCTCGACCCCGAGGCCGACGTCACGCTCACGTGGTGGACCGGCCAGGCCGACCAGGCCCAGACGATCCTCACGGGCCTCGCCGAGGAGTTCGAGGAGCTCCACCCCAACGTGACGATCGAGGTGTCGTCGGGCGCGCCGTCGACGGAGGACCTGCTGCAGAAGCTGTCGTCCTCGTTCGCCGGCGGAACCTACCCGGACATCTCCTACGCGTTCGGCTCCTGGGCGAGCGAGCTCGCCGAGTCGGAGCGCACGCTCGACATCACCGACCAGGTGAGCGACCCCGACGTCGGCTGGGACGAGTTCTCCGGCGCCGCTCGCGCCACCGCCCAGCCGGACGGCGAGACCACCATCGGCTTCCCGGCCGTCGTCGACAACCTCTCCCTCCTGTACAACAAGACGGTGTTCGACGCCGCCGGCGTGGACTACCCGACCGAGGACTGGACGTGGGACGACTTCCGCGCCGCGGCGAAGGAGCTCACGGACCCCGCGACGAGCACGTACGGCTACGCCTACGGGGTCTCCGGCTCCGAGGAGACGACGTGGCAGTTCTGGCCGCACCTGTGGCAGCGGGGCGGGGAGATCCTCGACGAGTCCGGCACGACCGCGACGTTCGACTCCGACGCCGGCGTGGACGCGCTGACGTTCCTGCGCGACATGGCCGTCGAGGACGGGTCGGTCTACCTCGACCAGACCGACACCAAGTTCACGCAGATCTTCGCGAGCGACCAGATCGGCATGGTCACGTCCGGGCCGTGGACGCTGTACGACCTCCAGGTCGCGGGCACGCAGTACGGCGTCGTCCCCCTGCCGGCCTACGACGGCGAGCACACGACGATCTCCGGCGCCGACCTCTGGGTCCTGTTCGACCACCAGGACGCGAACCGTGAGCACTGGTCGTACGAGTTCACGAGGTGGCTGACCGACCCCGAGCAGGACGTGCGCTGGAACGTCGTCTACGGCAACCTCCCGCTGCGCGAGAGCGAGATCGACTCGCCGGAGTTCCAGGCACAGGTCGCGGCGATGCCCGGCCTGGACGTCATGGCGCAGAACAGCGAGAACGCGACGATCCCCCGCCCGACCGTGCCGGGGTACGTGAACCTCTCCGAGGCGGTCGGCACGGCGGTCTCGGAGGTCCTCCAGGGCAAGGGAGAACCGCGCGAGGCGCTCGAGCGGGCCGCCGACCGGTCGGACGAAGCGCTGGCGGACCAGTGACGACGACGATCGCGCCCACCCCCGTCCGGCGGCCCCCGCGGCGCCGCCGGACGGGGGAGGCGCTCGCCGGGTGGGGCTTCGTCACCCCGGCGACGCTCCTCGTCGTCGGTCTGTCGATCTTTCCCGCGGTCTGGGCGTTCCTGCTGTCGCTGCAGGACTGGAACGGCTTCTCCGCCCCGGAACCGGTGGGCGCGGACAACTACCGGCGCATGCTGACCGACGCCGAGCTGGGAGCGGCGGTAGGGCACACGCTCCTGTACACCGCGCTGTTCGTCCCGGCGTCGCTCTTCCTCGGGCTCGGTCTCGCGGTCGCGCTCAACCGCCGGCTCGTCCTGGTCGGGGTCTACCGCACCCTCGTGTTCCTGCCGTTCGTGGTCTCCGCGGCGGCCACCGGCATCCTCACGACCTACCTGTTCAACCCGCAGTTCGGGTTCGTGAACAACGTGCTGCGCGTCCTCGGCCTCCCGCAGCAGGGCTGGCTCGAGGACCCGTCGCAGGCGATGGTCGTCATCACGATCATGTCGTTGTGGGGGCAGGCCGCGTTCACGACCGTCATCTACCTCGCCGCGCTCCAGGACATCCCGGTCGAGCTCGCGGAGGCCGCCCGCGTGGACGGCGCGAACCGGTGGCAGTCGTTCTGGCACGTGACGTTCCCCCAGCTCGCCCCGGTCACGGTGTTCGTCGCCATCTGGCAGACGATCCAGGCGATCCAGCTCTTCGACCTCGTCTACACCACGACGCGCGGCGGCCCGCTCGGATCGACCGAGACGATCGTGTACTACCTATGGAAGGCGGCGTTCAAGGAGCTCGAGTTCGGGTACGCCTCGGCCGTGGCGTATGGGCTGTTCGCCGTGACCCTGCTCATCACCATCGCCGTGACGCTCTACTCCCGCCGCACGAAGGTTGGTGGACTCTGATGTCGACGACCGTTCCCGGACCTGCCGCCTACGCCGCGGCGCCCGGCGGACCGCAGGCGGCGCCGCCCGGCGCCCCGGACGGCCCGCTCCCCACCACCGCCACCGCCACCCCCGCACCGCGGCGCCGGCGGCGACGCGCCTGGCTGTGGCACCTGCTGCTCGTCCCCGTCGCCGCGTTGTTCGCGACGCCGTTCGTGCAGATGTTCCTCACGTCGCTCACGCCCGAGGCGGAGATCAACCGGTTCCCTCCGCGGTTCTGGCCCTCGCAGCTCACGCTCGACGGCTACGTCAAGCTCTTCACCGAGACCGACGTGCTGCGCTGGACGACGAACACCGTCCTCGTCTCGGTCGTCGCCGTCGCGTCGCACATCGTGCTGTGCTCGCTCGCCGGGTACGGGTTCGCGCGCCTCAAGTTCCCGGGCCGCACGTTCGGGTTCCTCGCGATCATGGCGACGATCATGATCCCGACCCAGCTCCTCATGGTCCCGACGTACGTCCTCTTCGCGCGCATCGGCATCATCGACACGCTCGCCGCCGCGATGGTCCCGTGGCTCGCGTCGGCGTTCGGGATCTTCCTCATGCGCCAGTTCTTCCTGTCGCTCCCGCCCGAGCTCGAGGAGGCGGCCGTCCTCGACGGGTGCTCCCGGCTCGCGACGTTCTGGCGGATCATCCTCCCGCTCGCGCGGCCCGCGCTCGCGACGCTCGCGATCTTCACGCTGCTCGGCTCGTGGAACGACCTCGTCTGGCCGCTCATCGCGATCAACGACCCGTCGTCGTTCACGCTCCAGCTCGGGATCACGAACTTCCAGGGCGCGCGCCGGACCGACTGGTCGCTGCTCATGGCGAGCAACGTCGTCGCGACCCTGCCGCTGGTGCTGTTCTTCCTGTTCGCCCAGCGCCAGTTCATCGCCACCATGACCTTCACCGGAGTCAAGGGATGACCACGCCCCACACCCTGCCCGACGGCCCCGACCGGACCGCTGCACGACCCGTCGTCGTGGTCGGCGACGCGAACGTCGACCTCGTGCTGCGCGGCGACGTCGTCCCGCGCTTCGGCCAGGCCGAGCAGCTCGCCGACTCCGGCGACCTCGTCCTCGGCGGCTCGGCCAGCATCGCGGCGGCCGGCGTCGCGCGCCTCGGGGTGCCGACGACGCTCGTCGCGCGCGTCGGCGCGGACACGTTCGGCACCTTCACGCTCGACGCGCTGCGCGCCGCCGGGGTGGACGTCTCCGCCGTCGACGTCGCCCACGACGAGCCGACAGGGCTCTCGGTCATCCTCTCCACGCCCGACGACCGGGCGATCCTCACGGTCCCGGGCACGATCCCGACCCTCACCGGCTCCCACGCGCTCGCCGTGCTCGACGGCTGGCGCGGGCCGCCCGGCGTCGTGCACGTCGCGTCGTTCTTCCTCCAGCCGCGCCTCGCCGCGGACCTGCCCGCGGTCCTCGCGTCCGCACGCGCGCGGGGGTGGACGACGAGCCTCGACACGAACTGGGATCCCGCCGAGCGCTGGACCGGGCTCGCGGACCTGCTGCCCCACGTGGACGTGCTGCTGCCGAACCGCAACGAGCTGCGCGCCGTCGCGGCGGCGTTCGGCGCGGGCGTGCGGGACGCGCCGCACACCGGCGATCCCGACGTCGCGCTCGCCCGGGCGGTCGCCGCGCGCGGCCCCCGCGTCGTGGTCAAGGACGGTGCGCGCGGCGGGTGGTCCGTGGGACCGGCCGGAGCCGACGTGCGTGCCCCGGGGCTCGCCGTGGACGTGGTCGACACGACCGGCGCCGGAGACAGCTTCGACGCCGGCTACCTCGCGGCCCTCGCGCACGGGATCGAGGACGAGACCGAACGCGTGCGCTGGGCGGCCTGCGCCGGCTCGTTGTCGACGCGCGGCCCGGGGGGCACCGGGGCGCAGGCCACGCTGGCCGCGCTGCGTGCCGCGCTCGCATGATCTCCGCGCTCGCCCTCAGCCCCTCGCTCGACGTCACGTACGTCGTCGACGCGCTCGAGGGGATCCAGCGCCCGCGCGAGGTCCGTCGCGTCGGCGGGGGGAAGGCGCTCAACGCGGTCCGCGCCGCGGCGTCGCTCGGCGCCCGCACGACCGCCGTCGCGGTCCTCGCCGGGGGATCGGGCGAGGACGTCGCGGCGGGGGCGAGAGCCGACGGCGTGGACCTGCGGGTCGTGCCCGGAGAGCACCCGACGCGCACGTGCGTCTCGGTCCTGGCCGCAGAGACCGGTGCGCTCACCGAGATCTACGAGCGTGCCGTCCCGGTGGGGCCGGACACGCTCGACCGTGCCGTCGGGCTCGCGCTCGACCTCGCCGCGCACCACGGCGGGTGGTGGCTGCTGTCCGGCGGCCTCCCCGGCACCATCGCGCCGAGCGTGGTCGGCGCCGTCGTCGGTCGGCTGCGGGCGGCGGGTGCCCGCGTCGCCGTGGACAGCCACGGTCCGGCGCTCGCGGGTGCCGTGGGGGAGGGGCCCGACCTGGTCAAGGTGAACCGGGTCGAGGCGGCAGAGCTGCTGGGCGTCCCCGAGGACACCCCGGGGCCAGCGCTCGTCACCGGGATCCGCGACCGGTCGGGCGGCCTCGTGGTCGTCACGGACGGCGCCGAGGGGGCGTGGGCGAGCGACGGCACGAGCGTCCTGCGCGTGCGGCTCGGGGGCCACGTCGGCCGCTTCCCGGTGGGGAGCGGCGACTCGTTCCTGGGCGGGATGCTCGTCGCGCTCGACACGGGGGCCTCCCTCGCCGCGGCGGTGGCGCTCGGTGCCGCCGCGGGCACGGCCAACGCCCAGGTCCCCGGTGCGGCCGTCCTGGACGCGGACCTGGCCCGCCGTCTCGTCGGCGAGGTCGAGGTCGAGGCCGTGGCGCTCCCGGTGTCGTAGACCCGCTGCGGGGTCAGAGCGGCGTGGTCGGCCCCTCGGCCGGCTGCACGGCCGTGACCGGGCCGTCGTCGGGCACGACCTGGACGTCGACACCGGCCGCCGCGATCGCGTCGAGGGCCTCCGGGTCGGCGGACGAGTCCGTCACGAGCACGTCGATCTCCTCGAGGTCCGCCATCTTGGCGAGCGTCACGCGCCCCACCTTCGACCCGTCCGCGACCACGACGACGCGCTCGGCGTGCGCGACCATCGCGTGGTTGGTGCGCGCCTCGGTCTCGTCGTGCGTCGTCGCGCCGCCGCGCACGCTGATGCCGTCCGTGCCCAGGAAGGCCGTGCCGACGTTGATCGCGTTGAACGTGTGCTCGGCGAGCACACCGACGGCCTCCAGCGAGCTCGACCGGACGAACCCGCCGGTCATGATGACCTGCAGGTTGCTGCGCGCGGCGAGCTCGGTCGCCGTCGTCAGGGCGTTCGTGGCGATCGCGAGGTCGGGTCGCGTCGCGAGGGCGCGCGCGACGGCGGCCGCCGTCGTGCCGCCGCTGATCGCGACGGAGTAGCGCCCCGGCGGGAGCAGCCCGGCGGCGTGCTGGGCGATGCGCAGCTTGGCCTCGCGGAACCGGGAGTCGCGCAGGAGCACCGGGACCTCCGTCGTGGGGTCGAGGGCGCGCACCCCGCCGTGCGTGCGGAGCACGAGGCCCTGCTCCTCCATGTCCGCGAGGTCGCGCCGCATCGTGGCCGAGGACACGCCGAGCTCGCGGACCAGCTCCGTGAGGCGTGCCGTGCCGTGCTCGTTGACGTACGTCAGCGCCCGCATCATGCGGTCGCTGCGCTTGTGGGAGATCGCGCGGGGCGCGGCGTCGGGTGCGACGGACATGCGCTTCCTTCCGGCGGTTGTGGGGCGGACGCCCGAGGCCCTCGGCGCCCGGACAAGGCAAATCGCTCATTCAAAGTGAGTGTTATCAGCGAAATCTGATCGTATTCTTGCACAGTGCGCTCGACGGCGCCGAGGATCGTCGACATGGTCAGCATCGCGTTCGTCGGCGCCGGGAGCGTCGTCTTCACCCGCCAGCTCGTCGCCGACATCCTGCGCTACCCGGAGCTCGCCGACGCCCGCCTCGTGCTGCACGACATCGACCCCGAGCGGCTCCGCGTCGCCGAGGGCACCGCGCGTCAGGTGAGCCGCCAGCTCGGGGCGTCGGCCACCGTCGAGGCGTACGCCGACCGTCGCCAGGCCCTCGACGGTGCCGACTTCGTCGTCAACATGATCCAGGTCGGCGGCATCGACGCGACGCTGAAGGACCTCGAGATCCCCGCGCGCCACGGACTGCGCCAGACCATCGGCGACACGACCGGCGTCGGTGGCGTGTTCCGCGCGCTGCGCACGTTCCCGGTGCTCGAGGGAATCGCGACCGACATGCGCGAGCTGTGCCCCGAGGCGTGGCTGCTCAACTACACGAACCCGATGGCGATGAACGTGTGGTGGGTCTCCACCGTCGCTCCCGACCTCAAGGTCGCCGGGCTCTGCCACTCCGTCTACTGGACGGCGCACGACCTCGCGGAGCTCGTGGGCGTCCCGGTGGAGGAGACGCGGTACCGGGCCGCGGGCGTCAACCACCAGGCGTGGCTGCTCGAGTGGGAGCACCAGGGCGAGTCGCTGTACCCCCGGCTGCGCGAGACGATCCGCCGCGACCCCGGGCTCGAGCGTCGCGTCCGGGTCGAGATCCTTCGTCGCCTCGGCTACTACCCGACGGAGACGAGCGAGCACTCCTCCGAGTACCTGCCGTGGTTCCTCCGCTCCGACGAGCAGATCGAGCGCTACCGCCTGCAGCCGCTCGAGTACGTCGGCATCAGCCGGGAGAACGTCGCGGAGTTCGAGGCGGCGCGGCGTGCGCTCGCCGCCGGCGAGGACCTCGCGCTCGAGGACGGCGCGAGCGAGTACGCGCCCCAGATCATCCACTCGCTCGTCACCGGGACGCCGCGCGAGGTGCACGTCAACGTCCCCAACCACGGGCTGATCGACAACCTGCCCCAGGGCGCGGTCGTCGAGGTCCCGGCGGCGGTCGACGGCGACGGCCTGCGCCCCGTGCCGATGGGCTCGCTCCCGGCCCAGTGCGCGGCGCTCAACCAGCCGTACGTCTCGGTCGGCGCGCTCACCGTGGAGGCGGCGCGCACCGGCGACCCTCGGCTCGTGCGCCAGGCCGTGCTCATGGACCCGAACGCGTCCTCGACCCTCACCCCCGAGCAGATCTGGGCCCTGTGCGACGAGCTCGTCACGGCGCACGGCGACCTGCTCCCCGAGCCGCTCCGCGCCCTCGTGCCGGCAGGTGCCCTGTGACCCTGGCCGCGACGGGGAACCTCGTCGCTGCGGCGGCGCGCGACGGCGGCGCCGTGCTCGCGTTCAACGTCATCACGCTCGAGCACGCCGAGGGCATCGTCGCCGGCCTCGAGGACGCCGGGGCTCCCGGCATCCTGCAGATCAGCGAGAATGCCGTCCGCTACCACGAGGGCCGCATGACGGCCCTGGTCGCGGCCTGTCGCGAGATCGCCGTCGCGGCACGCGTCCCCGTCTCGCTGCACCTCGACCACGTCCAGGACGTCGACCTCGCGCGTCAGGTCGTCGACCAGGCGTGGCGTCTCGGGATCACGTCGATCATGGTCGACGCCGCCCACCTCGACTACGCGGACAACGTCGCCACGACCCGCGACCTCACCCGGTCCGCGCACGACACCACGCTGTGGGTCGAGGCCGAGCTCGGCGAGATCGGCGGCAAGGACGGTGCGCACGCACCCGGCGTGCGGACCGACCCGCACGAGGCGGCGTCCTTCGTCGCCGCGACCGGTGTCGACGGGCTCGCCGTCGCCGTGGGCAGCTCCCACGCCATGACGAGCACGACCGCGGAGCTCGACCTCGACCTCGTCGAGCGGATCGCCGCGGAGGTCCCCGTCCCGCTCGTGCTGCACGGGTCGTCCGGTGTCCCTGCCCCGATGCTGCGCGACGCCGTCGCGCGGGGGATCCGCAAGATCAACGTCGGGACCGCGCTCAACGTCGGCTACACGCGTCAGGTGCGAGACTTCCTCGACGCGCACGACGCCGTCACCGACCCCCGCAAGTACCTCGCCCCGGCGCGGGGGGCCGTGCGCGACGCCGTCGACCGGCTCTGCACGCAGGTGTTCGCCTGACACCTCGGACCGTCCTGCATCTCCTGATCGGCACCCCCACCATGGCGCGCGGGCAGCGCGTCACGACGAGAGGAACGAGCACATGAGACGAACGACGACCGGCCTGGCACTCGGCTCGGCGCTGGTGCTGACCGCGTGCGCGGGCGGCCCCGCCGTCGGCGGCACGAGCCCCGTCCCGGACACGGCGCGCACGACCACGACCGACGCGACGACCGCGGCGCTGGTCGAGCTGCCGCCCACGAGCGGGGTCCTCGACTACCAGCTCGGCGGCGCGTACGACGAGGTCGACGCCGGTTCCGGTCCGGTGACTCCCGACGTCGTGGTGCGCGACGCGACGGCGGCGCCGCTCTCCGGTGCGTACAACGTCTGCTACGTGAACGGCTTCCAGACGCAGCCCGACGACGCCGACCTGTGGCTCGCGCACGAGGACCTGCTGCTGCACGACGCCGACGGCGTGCTCGTCGTCGACCCGGACTGGCCGGACGAGTTCGTGCTCGACCCGTCGACCGCGGCGCAGCGCGACGGGATCCTCGACGTCCTCGGTCCGGTGGTCACCGGCTGCGCGGGCGACGGGTTCGACGCGGTCGAGATCGACAACCTCGACACCTGGACCCGGTTCGCCGAGATCGACGAGGCCGGCGCGCACGCGCTCGCCACGGCGTACGTCGACCTCGCGCACGACGCCGGGCTCGCCATCGCGCAGAAGAACGCCGCGGAGATCACGCAGGTCGCGCACGACGACCTCGGCTTCGACTTCGCCGTGACCGAGGAGTGCGCCGTCTGGGACGAGTGCGCCGCGTACACCGACGTGTACGGCGACCACGTGCTGCAGGTCGAGTACCCCGGCCCGCTCGCGGGCGAGGGGCTGACGTTCGCCGACGCGTGCGCCCTGCCCGACCGCGCACCGCTCACCGTGCTGCGCGACCTCTACCTCGTCACGCCCGACACGGACGTGAGCGGGTTCGACCCCGTCGAGGAGACGGGCGAGCCGTACTCGTACGTGTTCGAGACCTGCTGACCGCGAGGCGGCGGGCGGCGCCCGCGCCGTGCGCCGCCTCGTGTCACCAGCCGTCGGGCGTGAGGAGCTTGCGGATGCGCTTCTCGCTCACCGGGCCGTCGGTGCCGAGCTGCTGCGCGAACAGCGACACGCGCAGCTCCTCGATCAGCCACCGGACCTCCGCCAGGTCGGCCGCGCGGACCGGGTCGGCCGGGCCCTGGGCGTAGGCGGCCCGGGCGCGCTGGTACGCCTCCTCGACGTCGTGCACGCGCCACGCGAGCTCGGCGTCGCGGTTCGGGTTCGACTGCGCCTTCTCCAGCCGGTACGACGCCGCGCGCAGGTAGCGCGTCAGGTGCGGCAGGCGTCGGGGCGGGGTCTGGGACACGAAGCCGTCGTGGATCAGGCCCGCGGCCTGGTCGCGCAGGTCGGTGAGCGTGTTGAGCAGCGCGAGGCTGTTCGACGCGCGGATCTCCGCGTCGAGGTTCCGCGAGGCCGTCAGCGCCGCCACGACGTGCCCGACCACCTGGTGCACCTGGTCCTCCAGGTGCGCCCGCACGAACGTCCGTGCCGCCGCGTAGCTCTCGGCGTCGCGGATCGTCGCGACGTCCGGCTGCGTGCCGTACGGCCCACTGCCGCCGCTCGTCAGCGCGATCACCGCGGCGAGCTGGAGGTCCGCGACGAGCGCGTCCGTGTTCCGGTACGGGCTGGCCGCCATCGTGAGCGACTGCGTCCCGTTCCACCGGCTCGTGATCCTGCCGGTCTGCAGCGCCGTCTCCGACAGCAGCAGACGCCGCACGCCCCGCGCGTGCTCGCGCGCCTGCGCGTTCGCGTCGGCGAGCACGCGCAGCGCGACGACCGGCTTCCCCCTCGCGTCCTGCTCCTCGACGACCGCAGGGAACCCCCGCACGACCACCCCACCCCCGAGGTCCGTCGACACGGTGCTGGGCAGCGTCCCGTCAGGGAGGCTTGCGGGCCACGTCGTGAGCCCGCTCTGCTCGGTGATGAGCACGCTCGTGGTCGCGGCAGCGGCTGCCGGCCGCCCGGGCGAGCCGGTCGCCGAGGGTGAGACGGCGCCGTCGGCCCCGATGGCCCCACCGCTGGCGGACGGCGAGCCGGACGCGGAGGCGGGGGAGGGGGCGTCGGATGCGAAGGGCGTGGCGGGCCTGGCGGGAGCGCCGTGAGGAACGAGCGGCGCGGATGGTAGCCCGAGCACCGACGCCCCCTCCGCCGCCGAACCCGACCCAGAGACCGACGCACCCGACCCGGGAACCGATCCCGAAGCCGCCTCGCGAAGAGCAGCGCCCACCGCGCCCTTGACCGCCGCGCGGACCGCCGCCTGGTTCTGCGCGGCGAGACGACGCTGGAGCGCGAGGAGGTCCTTCGACTCGTCGAGGACGACGGACCCGCCGCGGCCGCGCGGGTCCTCGACGCGGAACGTCATGCGCAGGTGCGCGGGCAGGCGCGCCTCCTGCTCGGGGCCCCACGCGTCGTCGGGGATGACGACGTCGCGCAGTGCCCGGACGGCGCGCGTGAAGGCGACGTGGAACGGCTCGGCCATGTCGCCGGCGCGGGCCATGTCCTCCCAGGCGGGCGTGTGCGCGCGGAGCCAGGCGACGACGTCGCGCGCCACGTCCGGCGCGGGCACGAGCTGGACGCGGACGGGCTTGGGCAGGGACCGGATCGTCGCGGTCGCGAGCTCGTCCAGCAGACCGGGGACCATCCAGTCGAACCCGTCGGGCACGACGCGGTTGAGGACGGAGATCGGGACGTGCACGGTGACGCCGTCGGCGTCGGTCCCGGGCTGGAACTGGTAGGTGAGCGGCAGCGTGAGCTCGCCCTGCGGCCAGGTCTCGGGGAACTGGGACGTGTCGATCTGCTCGGCGTCGGGCACGAGCTGTTCGAGCGTGAAGGTGAGCAGGTCGGGGTCGCGGCGGCGCGCCGTCTTCCACCAGCGGTCGAAGTGCGCGGCGGAGACGACGCTGTCGGGGACGCGCTCGTCGTAGAAGTCGAACAGCACGTCGTCGTCCACGACGAGCCCGCGCTGGCGCGAGCGCGCCTCGAGCTCCTCCGCCTCGGCGAGGAGCTTCCGGTTGTCGTGGAAGAACCGGTGGTGCGTCGTCCACTCGCCCTGCACGAGCGCGTGCCGCACGAACATCTCGCGCGCGGCCTCGGGGTCGACCTTGGCGTAGAGCACCTTGCGGTCCGCGACGATCGGCACGCCGTACAGCAGCACCTTCTCGGTCGCGATGGCGGCGCCGCGCTTGGTCGACCAGTGCGGCTCGGAGTACGTGCGCCGCGCGAGGTCGCCTGCGAGGTCCTCCGCCCACTCGGGCTGGATGCGCGCGACGTCGCGCGCCCACAGCCGCGACGTCTCCACGAGCTCGCCCGCCATGATCCACGCCGGCGGCTTCTTGCTGAGCGGGGACCCGGGGAAGATCGCGAACCGCGCGCCGCGCGCCCCGGTGTACTCGTTGCGGGCCTGCTTCTGCGCGCGCCGCAGCGCCTTGGCGCGCGCCTCGCCCTTGAGGTGCGCGACCGACGACGCCTTCACGTCGCCCGTGTCCTGCATCCCGAGCTGCGACAGGAGGCCGGACAGGAGCGCCTTGTGGATCGTGTCGCCGTCCCAGGCGCGCTTGTACGCCGCGCTCTGCTCGGCGGCGGCCGCGTCGGGAGCCGTGGCCGGGTCCGCGGCGGGTGAGCCCGACGCCCCCTCCGCCGCCGGACCCGAGCCGGAGCGCCCGGCGCGCGGCTTGTACGACATGTCGATGCCGAGGGGCTTGGACATCTCGCGGAGCTGCGCGACGACGTCCTGCCACTCGCGGATGCGCAGGAAGTTGAGGTACTCGGCCTTGCACAGGCGGCGGAAGGCCGACGACGAGAGCTCGTGCTGCTGCTCGCGGACGTACTCCCAGACGTTGAGGTAGGTGAGGAAGTCGGAGTGCGGGTCGGTGAAGCGCGCGTGCGCCTGGTCGGCCTGCGCGCGGACCTCGGCGGGGCGCTCGCGCGGGTCCTGGATCGACATGACAGCGGCGATGATCGCGACCTCGCGCGCGACGCCGAGCCTCGAGCCCTCCCAGATCATGCGGGCGAGGCGCGGGTCCATGGGGAGCTGCGCGAGCACGCGCCCGACCTCGGTGAGGCGCGTGACGCCGTCGGACGTGGCGAGGGCGCCGAGCTCGGTGAGGAGCTGGACGCCGTCGCGCACGGCGCGCGTGTCCGGGGGCTCGACGAACGGGAAGCGCGCGACCTCGTCGGGCGTCTCGACGACGCCGACCGAGATCATCTGGAGCAGCACCGACGCGAGGGAGGTGCGCAGGATCTCGGGCTCGGTGAACTCGGGCCGGGAGAGGAAGTCGTCCTCGGAGTAGAGCCGGATCGCGATGCCGTCGGCGACGCGGCCGGAGCGGCCGGAGCGCTGGTTCGCGCTCGCCTGCGAGACGGGTTCGATGGGCAGGCGCTGGACCTTCGTCGCCTTGGAGTAGCGCGAGATGCGGGCCGTGCCGGGGTCGACGACGTAGTGGATGCCCGGCACGGTGAGCGACGTCTCGGCGACGTTCGTCGCGAGCACGATGCGCCGCGAGGAGTGCGCCTGGAAGACGCGGTGCTGCTCGGCCGACGACAGCCGCGCGTACAGCGGCAGGATCTCGACGCGCTGCGGGTGCTTCGGGTCGGTGACGCGGTCCTTGAGGTGGCCCGTGAGCGCGTCGGCGGCGTCGTGGATCTCGCGCTCGCCCGAGAGGAACACGAGGATGTCGCCTGGTCCCTCGCGCATGAGCTCGTCGCACGCGTCGACGATGCCGGTCACGAGGTCCTTCTCCTCGGCGCCTGCGCGCCCCTTCGCCTTCCCGGACCCGGGATCGACGTCCGGGGACAGCGGCCGGTACCGGATCTCGACCGGGTAGGTGCGGCCGGACACCTCGACGACGGGCGCGGCGTCGGGCAGCGCGTCGACCACGTAGTCCGGTGCGCCGCCGAGCTGGGCGAGGTGCGCGGGGGAGAAGTGGCGCGCGAAGCGCTCGGAGTCGATCGTCGCCGACGTGATGATCAGCTTGAGGTCGGGGCGGCGCGGCAGGAGCCGCGCGAGGTAGCCGAGAAGGAAGTCGATGTTGAGGGACCGCTCGTGCGCCTCGTCGACGATGATCGTGTCGTACGCGAGCAGCTCCGGGTCGCGCTGGATCTGCGCGAGCAGGATGCCGTCCGTCATGACCTTGACGAGCGTGTCCTCGCTGGAGGTGTCGGTGAACCGCACCTGGTACCCGACGACGCCGCCCAGCTCCGTGCCGAGCTCCTCCGCGATGCGCTCGGCGACCGTGCGCGCGGCGATCCGGCGGGGCTGCGTGTGCCCGACCTGTCCCTTGCGGCCACGGCCGAGCTCGAGCGCGATCTTGGGGAGCTGCGTCGTCTTCCCGGAGCCCGTCTCGCCCGCGACGATGACCACCTGGTGGTCGCGGATCGCGGCGGCGATGTCCGCGCGCCGCGCGCTGACGGGGAGCTGCTCGGGGTACGTGATGGGCGGGACCGTCACGGTCTCGCGCGCCTGCGCGGCCCGCTCGAGCTGGGCGCGGCTCACCTGCCGCGGGCCCGACGGCGGCCGTTCGCCCCGCCCGCGCCGCGTCGCCGTCGCGGTCGTCGAGGTGCCCGACGTCGGGCGGTCGCCCTGTCCGCGTCCGCGGCGGTTCCCGCGGCGTCGGCGACCCTCGCGCGGGGTGCCCTCGGCGGCGCCGTCCCGCTGGGGAGGGCGCGCGTCAGGCTGGTTCGCTGCGGGCTCGGTACTCACGACGGTCCATTCTCTCAACCCGCCGCAACTTCATTGCTCCCGACGGTGGGGAACCCTGGCCGAAAGTGCTGTCATTTTGCTAGCGTGGTCCTGGGAGGTGGTCGAGATGGCGACGCTGACGATCCGAGGGCTCGACGACGACGTGCGCGAACGGTTGCGAGCGCGCGCCGCAGAGCACGGGCGATCCATGGAGGCGGAGATCCGCGCGATCCTCACGTCTGCGGTGACGGCACCGAGCGGGTTGGAACGTGGGCTCGGCACGTTCATCCACAGCTCGTTCGCCGACGCCGGGCTGACGGTCGAGCTCGACCTGCCCCTGCGCTCGGAGCACGGGCGCGCCGTCGAGTTCTCCGACGAGCCGGGCGGGCCGGACCGCGAGGTCGCAGACGCGTGATCGTCCTCGACACGAACGTGGTGTCCGAGGTGATCCGCCCGGCACCCGAGGCGCGCGTGCTCCGCTGGCTCGACGCGCAGGCTCCGCAGGCGCTGTCGATCACGGCGGTGACCGTCGGCGAGATCGTCCACGGGGTGGCACGGCTGCCCGAAGGGCGGCGCCGCGACCGCCTCGCCGCGCTCGTCGAGGAGCACGTCACCACGACCTTCGCGGGCCGGGTGCTCTCGTACGACGCCGACGCCGCGCGCGTCGGGGGCACCCTCCTGGCGCTCCGCGAGCGAGCGGGGTGGCCGATGAGCCTGGCCGACGCGCAGATCGCCGCGATCTGTCGCGTGCACGACGCGACGCTCGCGACGCGCAACGTCCGCGACTTCGTCGGCACCCGGGTGGCCGTCGTCGACCCGTGGAAGCCCGCGCCTTCCTGACCCAGCACGTCCCTGACCTGCACGCTCAGCCGAGCGTGCGGCGCATCACGACCCGCGGCACGCCGCCGCTCACGCCGGTGGTCGGGGCCGCGCGCACGAACCCGGCCTGCTCGAACAGCGCGACGGTGCCGACGTAGCCGGAGATCACGTCGACGCGCTCGCCGCCCGCGTCGACGGGGTAGCCCTCGACCGCGGGGGCGCCGTGCGTGGCCGCGTGCTCCACAGCACCCGTGAGCAGGTGGTGCATCAGGCCGCGGTGCCGGTACCCGGCCCGGACGACGAAGCACACCGCGCTCCACGCGTCGAGGTCGTCGACGAACGGGATGGTCCGGGCGTTCATCAGCCGGCGGTAGGTGCTGCGCGGCGCGACGGAGCACCAGCCCGCGACCTCGCCGTCGACGTACGCGAGCACGCCCGGCCCGGGGTCGGTCGTGCACAGGTCGGCCATGAACCCGGGGCGGTCCTCCGCGCTGACCCGGCTGTCGCGGTAGGACATGCACCAGCAGCCGCGCACGCCCTCCTTCCGCGGGCCCACCACGGTGGCGAAGTCGTCGTAGCGTCCGACGGCGGAGCGCACCTCCACGTCCATCCCCCACACGCTAGGCGCGCCCGCCCCCGCGGGCGAGCGCCGCCGTCGGACCCCGCCCCGGACCGACCGGCAGCAGGCGCCGAGAACGACCCCACCCGCCGTCGAGCACGACCTGAAGGACGGAAAGCGCCCGAGAACGACCCTCATGTCGTGTTCGGCGGGTTGGGGTCAGGGCCAGGCGGGGGTTGCGTGGGCGTAGCGGGTTGCGAGGGTGCGGACGTGGTCGACGAGGGCCGGCGGCTCCGTCACGTGGAAGTCGAGGCCGAGCATCCCGACCCACACCGCGACGACCTCCACGCTGTCGCCGCCCGTGACGAGGACGCAGCGGTCGTCGTCGAGCGGCTCGACCGTGCCGACCGTCGGGTTGATGCGCCGCAGCACCTCCTCGGCCGGGGCGTCCACGACGATCCGCGCATGGACCGCCCATCCCGTGCGCGCGACCTCCCGCACGACGAAGTCCGTCAGGTCCCCGGGGAAGTCGACCGGCGCGAACCGTCGCCCGCCCGGGACCCGGAGGACGAGCCAGTCCACGCGGTACGGGGCCCAGGTCCCCGTCGCCGGGTCGCGGGCGACGAGGAACCAGCGGCGCTGCCACGCGACGAGCCGGTACGGCTCGAGCTCGAGCGGCACGTCCTGGTAGGAGCAGCGGAGGCCCTGGTGGTCGCGCACGGCGTCCGCGAGCGCGCTGAGCGTGTCCGGGTCGACGACCGGGTCCTCGACGTTCGAGTCGGTGTTCGCGGGACCGGCGGCGCTCGCGGACCGCAGCGCGGCGAGGCGGCGCCGCAGGCGGTCGGGCATGACCTGCTCCAGCTTCGCGAGCGCGGACGCCCCGGACTCCTCGAACCCTGCCGTGCCGGTCGCGGCCCGCAGCCCGACGGCGACCGCGACGGCCTCGGCGTCGTCGAGCAGGAGCGGGGGCAGCCGGGCGCCCGCGCCCAGGCGGTACCGGCCGCCCGGGCCGCGCACGGCGTCGACGGGGTAGCCGAGCTCGCGCAGGCGGGCCACGTCGTTGCGGACGGTGCGGTCGGTGACGTCGAGGCGGGCCGCGAGCTCCGCGCCCGACCAGTCGGGACGCGACTGGAGCAGCCCGAGCAGCGCGAGCATGCGGGCCGAGGTGGAGGCCACGGGTCCCTCCTGGGGGCGTCGGGCGACGCGGGAGAAACGCGTCGGAGATCATACAGAATAACGGAAGAAAGCGTTCCTGAACCGTTCCTAGAGTCGGTACCAGAGCAGGGCACGAGGCCCCGCCCGACCGAGGAGACCACCATGACCGCGTCCCACTTCTCCCCGTCCCTCGAGCACCGCCCGTTCTCCGTCGCCGTCCCCCAGACCGACCTCGACGACCTGCGCGAGCGCCTCGGGCGGACCCGCTTCGCGCCCGCCGCGCCCGGCGACTCCTGGGACTACGGCACGCCCGAGTCCTACCTGCGCGACATGGTCGGGCGCTGGACGGCGTTCGACTGGCGCGCCGTCGAGGACCGGGTGAACGCCTACCCGGGCTTCCGCACCGAGATCGACGGCCAGCCGATCCACTACCTCCACGTCCGCTCGCGGCACGAGGACGCGACCCCGCTGCTGCTCGCGCACTCCTACCCGGGCTCGTTCCTCGACTTCCTCGACATGATCGACCCGCTCGTCGACCCCGTCGCGCACGGCGGCCGGCCCGAGGACGCGTTCCACCTCGTGATCCCGTCCATGCCGGGCTTCGGGTTCTCCACGCCCGTCGTCGGCGACGCGGACTGGACCATGGCGCGCGTCGCCCGCGCCTACGACACGCTCATGCGCGACCTCGGCTACGCGTCCTACGGCATCCACGGGAGCGACGGCGGCGCGATGGTCTCGCGCGAGCTCGCGCTTCTCGACCCCGAGGGCTTCCGCGGAGCCCACGTGCTCCAGCTCTTCTCCTTCCCGTCGGGCGCGCCGGGCGAGATGGACGGGTTCGGCGAGAAGGAGTACGCGGCGCTCGGGCACCTCCAGTGGTTCCAGTCCGTCGGCGCCTACAACACGATGAACGCGTCCCGGCCGCAGACGATGGCCGCCGGCCTCGCCGACTCGCCGGTCGCCGTGCTGGCGTACCACGAGCTGTTCGAGAGCTTCGGCAACGGGACGAGCCTCGTGAGCGCCGACCAGGTGCTCGCGCAGGCGACGCTCTACTGGCTCACCAACTCCTACGCGACCGCCGCGCGCTACCACTACGCGGAGCAGCGCGCGGGCGCCGAGCCGGTCGTGAGCCAGGGCCGGATCGGGGTCGCGGTCTTCGCCGACGACTTCCAGACGATCCGCGCGTTCGCCGAGCGCGACAACGCCCGGATCGAGCACTGGTCCGAGTTCCCGCGCGGCGGCCACTACGCCTCGCTCGAGGTCCCGCAGGACGTCGTCGCCGACCTCCGGGTGTTCTTCTCCTGACGCCCGCACCGGTCGAGAACGACGTGACGCGCCCTCGACCACGACGACGCTGTCGTCATCGGCCCGATGACGACAGCAACGTCGTGCTCGGCGCAGAATGGGGCGGTGTTCGACCGACCCGTGACCCGCCTCCAGCCCGTCCCGCGCCGTGCCCGGGTGCACCGCGTCCACGAGACGTCCGGCGCACTGCGGCGCATCACGTTCCGCGACGCCGCCCCGGCCGCGCACGACGACGGCCGGGCGGCCGGGCCGGGCGCCGACGGCCTGCGCGGGAGCTCGCTCGCGACGCTACGCGCCGCGGGCCCTGACGACCACGTCAAGGTCTTCCTGCCCGACCCGGCGAGCGGCGTCCTGCACGCCCCGACCCTGACTGCGGACGGCGCGCTCCAGCGCCCGACGGGCGTCGTGTCGATCTCGCGCGAGATGACCGTACGGGCGACGCGGACGGTCGACGGGGTCGCCGAGGCCGACGTCGACTGGGTGCTGCACGGCGGCGCCGACCCGGGCGCGCCGCCCACCGGGGAGGGCGGTCCGGCATCGGCGTGGGCGGCTCGGGCGGAGGTCGGTGACGAGGTCGTGCTCGCGGGCCCGACGACGAGCCGCGGCGTGCCCGACGGCGTCGCGCAGCTGCTGCTCGTCGGGGACGAGTCGGGGCTGCCCGCGCTCGCCCGGTGGGTCGACGCCGTCGGGACGGACGTCCCGGTGACGGCGATCGTGGAGATCGGCGACGACGTGGACGAGGCGTTCGTCGAGGACGAGCTCGGTCGCGCGACGCTCGAGATCCTCTACCGCACGGACGGTCCCGGCCAGCTCGCGGAGGCGGTCCGCGCCCTGGGCCCGCTCGACACCGACGAGTACGTGTTCGGCGCCGGTGAGGCGACCGACCTCGTCCCGGTGCGTCGCGACCTACGACGGACGGGGGCGCGGCCCGACCAGGTCGAGGTGCACGGCTACTGGCGCCGCGGCGTCGTCAACCTCGACCCCGACGCGCCGCTCGACCCCACCGACCCTGGCTGAGAGCGGCCCGGGCGCGCGCGCACGCGAGCCGGGTCGTCCAGGTCAGGCACCGCGCAGCACGTCCACGGCGAGCCCGCGCCCGGCGACGGCGAGCCGCGCGTCGTTCGTCCACAGGGCGGTGCACCCGTGCACCTGCGCGGCGGCGAGGTGGAGTGCGTCAGGCGCGCGGAGCGACGAGGCGGCGCGGAGACGCGCGGCACGCTCGAAGACGGCGGTGTCGAGCGGCACCTCGGCGAACAGCGCGAGTGCCGCGCGGTACCGGTCCTCGAGCTCGACGTCCCCGGACCGGAGCGGCGCGACGAGGCACTCGAGCCGGACCAGCGGGCTGATCGCGAACTCCTCCTCGCCGTTCCGGGCGAGCAGCCCGCGCACGTGCGACCCGCGCTCCGCGTCCTCTACCAGGTAGGTCACGAGACACGAGTCGAGGTAGATCACTCCCAGCCCTCGCGCTCGGCCTCGATCCCGGCGTCGACCTGCTCCGCGGGGCGGATCGAGCGCGTGGACGGCGGATGCTCGTCGAGCCACTCGACGATCGCCGCGCCCGTGCCGTGCGCGAAGTCCGCGCGGACCGGCACGAGCCGGACCAGCGGGACGCCGCGGCGGGCGATGACCACGTCCTCTCCGGCCGCGGCGCGACTCACGAGCTGGGAGAGGTTGTTCTTGGCCTCGAGCACGTTGACCTGCACGGTGCCTCCTCGGTGTCCGGGCGTCATGGCCAGGATACCTGGCCAGGTAGGGCAGGCGGAGACCCGGGTCGAGAGGACCTGTCCGAGCGCGCGCGCCTCCGGCCGTCTGCCCGCGGCGAAACCGCCTGCGGGCGAGTCGACGACGCACCAGAGTGGGTCCATGACCCGACTCCTGGTCCTCGGCGGCTCCGACTTCGTGGGACGTGCCGTCGTCGACGACGCGCTCGCCCGCGGCTGGGACGTGACCGTCCTCAACCGCGGCAGCACGCCCGTGCCCGACGGCGTCCGGCAGCTCGTGGGGGACCGCACCCGGGCGGACGGCCTGGACGCGCTGCGCGCCGACGACGTCCCGCAGACGTGGGATGCCGTGGTGGACACGTGGTCGTGGGCGCCCGCGGCGGTCCGCGACGCCGCGCGGCTGCTCGCCGGCAGGATCCCCGGCGACAGCCGGTACGTCTACGTGTCGTCGCGCTCGGTGTACCCGTTCCCGAAGCCCCGCGGAGCGGACGAGACGGCGTCGGTCGTCGACGGCGACCCGGACGACACGAGCCACGACGACTACGCCCGCGCCAAGCGGGGGGCGGAGATCGCCGCCGTCGACGCGCTCGGCGACCGGGCCGTCCTGCTGCGCGCGGGACTGATCCTCGGCCCGCGGGAGAACGTCGGGCGGCTGCCATGGTGGCTCCGGCGCGTCGCGCAGGGCGGGCCGGTGCTCGCGCCCGGGCCGGAGGACCTGCCGCTGCAGTACGTCGATGCCCGCGACCTCGCGGCGTTCGCGCTGGACGTGGCGCTCGCGGGCGCGTCGGGGCCGGTCGACGTCGTCAGCGCCCCGGGCCACACGACGACGGGCGAGCTGCTCGCCGCGTGCGTCGCCGTGACGGCCGACGACGCCGCCGCGGCCGGGAACCCGCTCGCCGAGCTCGTGTGGGTCGAGCCGGAGGTGGTGCTCGCCGCGGGGATCGAGCCCTGGATGCAGCTCCCGGTGTGGCTCCCGCCCGGCGAGCTGCACGACGCGCTCCACGGCTCCGACACCTCGCGCGCGTACGCCCTCGGGCTCCGCCCCCGGGACGTGAACGAGACCGTGCACGACACGTGGGCCTGGCTCCGCACGCTCGACGCCGCGGGCGAGGCGACGCCGCAGCGTGCGGACCGCCCCGCCGTCGGCCTCCCACCGGACCTCGAGGCCGCCGCCCTCCGCGCGGCCGCCAACGGCTGACCCGCCGACCGCCGAGCGCACGGCCGCCACCGGCTGACCCGCCGACCGCCGAGCGCACGGCCGCCACCGGCTGACCCGCCGACCGCCGAGCGCGCGGCCGCCATCGGCTGACTCGCCGACTGGCCACCCACGGACCACCCCCCGGGGGGACCGGCCGCCGTCGAACACGACCCTGCCCGCCGTCGAACACGAGGTTGCTGTCGTTATTAGCCCGAAAACGACAGCAACCTCGTGTTCGACGGCGGCCGGGGCCGGGCCGGTGCCGGGGCCGGGCGGCTCAGGACTCCGCGAGGAGCTCGCGGACGCGGGGGACGACCTGCGTGCCGTAGAGCTCGATGCTGCGCAGCATGGCCGAGTGGGGGAGCGTGCCGGTCGAGTACTTGAGGTCGAACCGGCCGGCCCCGAGGAGGCGGACCGTGCGGGCGATCTTGCGCGCGACGGTCTCGGGCGAGCCGACGTAGAGCGACCCGTCGCGCACGTCGTGGGCGAAGCGCCCGCGGTGGTAGGCGGGCCAGCCGCGCTCGCGGCCGATGCGGTTGTTCATGGCCGCGAAGTGCTCGTAGACCTCCTCCTGCGCCTGCTCGTCCGTGTCGGCGACGTGGCCGGGCGAGTGCACGCCGACCGGCAGCACCGGGTTCCCGAGCTCCTCGACGGCGCGGTGGTAGAGGTCCACGTAGGGCCGGAACCGCTCGGGCTCGCCGCCGATGATCGCGAGCATGAGGCCGAGCCCGTGCCGCGCCGTCCGGACCACCGACTCGGGCGACCCGCCCACGCCGACCCACGTGCGGAGCCGACCGCTCTCGGTCTTGGGCCAGACCTCCTGGTCGGCGAGCCCGGCGCGGGTCGTGCCCGACCACGTGACGGGTCTCTCGTCGAGCAGGTGGACGAACAGGTCGAGCTTCTCCTCGAACAGCACCTCGTAGTCGGCGAGGTCGTAGCCGAACAGCGGGAACGACTCGATGAACGACCCGCGCCCCAGGATGACCTCCGCGCGCCCGCCGGACAGCGCGTCGAGCGTCGAGAACCGCTCGAAGACCCGCACCGGGTCGTCGGAGCTGAGCACGGTCACCGCGGACCCGAGCCGGATGCGCGACGTCCGGGTCGCGATCCCCGCGAGCACGACCTCCGGCGCGCTGATCGCGAAGTCCGCGCGGTGGTGCTCGCCGACACCGAAGAAGTCGACCCCGACCTGGTCCGCGAGCACCGCCTCCTTGACGACGTCGCGGATCGTCCGCGCACCGCTGAGCAGCGCGCCGTCCGGGCCGGCGGTCACGTCGCCGAACGTGTCGAGGCCCAGCTCGACGGCGGCCGGGTCGGCAGGGGCGTGCCCGGGTGCGGTCGGGGAGGTCGTGTCGTCGGTCATCGTCGGCTCCTGCGGTCGGGCGACCGTCGGGGGACCGGTGGGGCTCACCGGCGGCGCGGTCGTGCGCCGTCTCAACGGTGCCCGGCCGCAGGATCTTCCGCGACCGCGCCGTCGCGTGCCTCCGACCCCGCGCACGACGACGGCCGCCGCCCCGGGTGGGACGACGGCCGTCGGACGGGGCGCCGGCGGGCGGCGCGGCGACGTCAGTACGTCGAGGTCACGGCGCCGTTCGCGACGAGCGCGGCGATCGCGACGATGTAGATGATCGTCCCGATGGCGCCCAGCACCGTGAAGATGATGCTGAGGATGAGGCCCCACTTGGCGAGCTGGTTGTCGAAGCCCGCCTCCTTGCTCTTCTTGCGCGCGATCGCGCTGACGACGATGCCCGCGATGGCGAAGACGAACGCGAGCACGAAGCCCACGATGCCCAGGGTCTTGCCCGGGTCCTCGATCGGGGCGGCGTAGCCGGCGGGGGCCTGGGGGGCGGCGGGGTACTGCTGGGCCATGGTTCTTCTGCTTTCTGGGTGGGCCGACGAGGCCGGGTCCTGGGGAGGCGCGGACGGGTCGTCCGCGCGTCTGCGGGGCTCATTGTGGGCCATGTCGTGTGTGTCTGAACAGGGGGAGTTCTCCCCGATGTCCGTGAAAGCGGGACAAAAGGTATGGGTGTGACGCCTTACCCCAGGGTCGGGTCGCTCGGGGCGTAGAGGCGGACCGCACCGGGCCGCATGGTGAGGCGCACGGTGACCGGCCCGGCGTCGGCGACCGCGTCGAGCGCGAGCGTCTCGCCGTCGTGCGCGAGCACCACGGGCGGCGACCCGGCCGCCTCGGGCGGGGCCCCGCCGTCGGGCACGGACGATCCGTCCGGGCCGACCACCGCGGCCTGGGCCGGGAACCGCAGCTCGAGCGTCGGGACGGTCGTCGCGTCGACCACGAGGTGCCGCCGCACGCCGGGCACACGCCGTGCGATCCGTGTCCCGGTGTCGCCCGCCGCGACCTCGAGGAACGTGCGTAGCCGGCTCGCGCGTCGCTCGGCGCGGGCCGTGCGGACGTCGAGCACGCCGTCGTCGAGGCGGTGGCGCTCGACCGGGGCGAGGCTCTGCGGGAAGTAGCGGTTGACGCCCGCGAAGAGTGACCAGTACTCGCCCTCGTGCCCGTCCACCTCCATCCGCACGCGGTGGGCTCGCCGCAGGACCCGCGCCGCGGCGAGCACCGCCGCCGGCCACTTGCCGAGGCGGTGCTCGTGCTTCTCGCGCTCCGTGACGAGCTCCGGGTAGACGCCGGCGGAGAACGTGTTGAGCACGGTCCGGTCGTCGTGGCCGTCGACCTCGAGGTCCGCGACGTCGATCGTCACGCCCGAGCCCGTGCGGACCGCCGCGGCCGTCGCGCTCGTCGACGTGAGGTCGGCGGCCCGCGCGAAGTGGTTGAGCGTGCCGCCGGGGAAGACGGCGAGCGGGAGGTCGTGCGCGCGGGCCGCCGCCGCGGCCGTGGAGACGGTCCCGTCGCCGCCGCTGATGCCGAGCGCCCGGACGCCCCGGCCGGCGGCCTCGTCGAAGAGGCGCCGCAGGTCGTCGCCCTCGCCGAGCACGTGCACCTCGGCGCGCGGCAGGCCCTGGCGCAGCGCGACGAGCGGGTCCTCCTTGCGCAGGCGGCCCGACCCGGCCGCCGGGTTGACGACGACGAACAGCCCCACCCCGTCGTCGAGCGCCGGGACGACGGCGGGCGGCCCGGCGGGGACGTCGGGGCCGCGCTCGGCCCGACCCGGCACGAGCGCACGACCCACGAGGGCGACCCCCACCCCGAGCGCGGCGCCCGCGGCGACGTCCGAGAACCAGTGGGAGCCGGTGTGGAGGCGCGAGTACATCACCGCCCCCGCGAGCGGCGCGAGCGCCAGGCCGAGCGTGGGCCACACGCTCGCGACCCCCGTGACGAACGCCGCCGCCGACGCCGAGTGCCCGGACGGGAAGGACGGCGACGTCGGCGGGCGGGCGAGCCGGCGCCACGGGGGGAGCGGCTCGAGCGAGGGGCGCTCGCCGCCGAACACGGTCTTGCCGACGACGTTGGCCAGGAGGCTCGAGACGAGCAGCGAGCCGTAGCCGCGCAGCGCCGCCTCGCGCCCGCGCCGGCCCGTCGCGGCGATGCCGAGGGCGGCCCCGGCCCACAGGACGCTGTGGTCGGCCGCGGCGGACAGCCGCGAGAGCGCGGCGTCGGCACGGGGCCCGAGCACGCGACGGTTGGTCCAGCCGTTGACCGTGCGGTCGAGCCGGGCGACTCCGGGGAACGCCTCGTGCGGCTTGACGATCCCGGTGACGCGCGGCATCCCGCCATCGTAGGAAGCGACGCGACGGACCGCGCGGCGGCGGCCGGGCTCCGCGAGATCGGCCTCCCCGTCACGAGATCGACCCCCTGAGGGCCGATCTCGACCGTGCGGGTCGATCTCGCGAGGTTCTCTCACGAGGTGGGGAAGGGCGGGGTCAGACCCCCGCGCGGCTCGTCTCGCCGCGGAGCACGTCGATGTGGGCCTGCAGCCGCTCCAGCGCGACGGCGACACCCTCGCCCGCGTCGTGCGCGAGGTCCGTCGCGTAGCGGAGCTGCGCGGACGCCGCGTCGAGGGCGACCTGGGCGTCGGCCAGCGCGACGGCGGCCCGGCCGTCGGCGGCCTCGTCGCCGTCGGTCGCGCGGTCGAGCGCGGAGCGGGCCTCGTCCGTCGCCGCCTGGACCGACTCGACGGCGTCGAGCACGTCGTTGCGGAGCACGGGGTGGAGGGCGGGGAGCTGGGCGTGGACGCGGTCCAGGTCGTCGCCGATCGTCTCGGTCTGGACCTGCGCGTCGGCGATGAGCTGCTGGACCTCGGCGGCGGTGGCCGTGGCGCACATCGGGAGCATCATGGCCAGCGCGAGCAGGCTCGCCGCGGCGAACCGGGCAGACGTGCGCGTGCGCTGCGGCGTCGTGGGCTCGCTCGTCCTCGCTGACATGGCACCCAGTCTCCCGGTCGAACCTGAGAAGAGCCAGGGAATCGTGGGCGAATTCATGGAGATTTCGCACACAGCGCACGTGGGCGACACGTCGCCCGTCGTCCGGAAGGGGCGCATCCCGCCGAGCGGGGGTCAGACCCGGACGACGCGGCGGCGTCGGGCGGCGGCCACGCGGGTCCCGATCAGGCCGTGCCGCGGGCTGAACAGGTACGCGAGCGCGAACGCGACGCCGAGCGCCACGACGACCGTCCCGCCCGACGCGGTGTCGAGGTAGTAGCTCACGTAGATGCCCACGACCCCGCACACCGCCGCGATGAGCGGCGAGATCCACAGCATCCGCGAGAACCGGTCGGTGAGCAGGTAGGCCGTGGCGCCGGGCGTGATGAGCAGCGCGACCACCAGCACGACCCCGACCGCCTGGAGCGCGACGACGACGGTCAGGGCGAGCAGGCCGAGCAGCAGCGCGCCGAGCCGCCGCGGGGACAGGCCGATCGCGTGCGCGTGGGTCGGGTCGAACGCGTAGAGCGTGAGGTCGCGCCGCTTGAGCACGACGACGACGAGCGTCACCGCGCCGAGGACCAGCACCTGGAGCAGGTCGGCGCGCGACACCCCGAGGAGATTGCCGAACAGGATGTGGTTGAGGTCGGTCTGGCTCGGCGTCACGGAGATGAGCACGAGGCCGAGCGCGAAGAGCGTCGTGAACACGACCCCGATGGCTGCGTCCTCCTTCACGCGGCTCGTGTCCCGGACCGCGCCGATGAGCAGGACCGCGAGCAGCCCGAACACCAGCGCCCCGAGCGCGAACGGCGCCCCCACCACGTACGCGAGCACGACGCCGGGCAGGACCGCGTGCGAGACGGCGTCGCCCATGAGGGACCAGCCGACGAGCACGAGCCAGCACGACAGCACGCCGCACACGATCCCCGCGGTGACCGTGACCGCGAGGGCCGTGCGCAGGAACTCGAACGACAGGGGCTCCAGGAGGGTGGCGAGGAGGTCGTTCACGGGGCTACCTCCACGCCGAACGCGAGCGCGAGGTTCTCGGGCCGCAGGACCTCGTCCGGCGTCGAGTGCAGCAGGACCCGCTGCTGGAGCAGCACCGCCTCGTCCGCGAGCTCGGGCAGGGCGTGCAGGTCGTGGGTCGAGACGAGCACGGTCGCGCCGCCCGCCGCGAGCTCGCGCAGCAGCGCGGTGATCGTGGCCTCGGTGCGCTTGTCGACGCCCGCGAACGGCTCGTCGAGCAGGAGGATGGTCGCGCCCTGCGCGAGCCCGCGCGCGACGAACGCGCGCTTGCGCTGCCCGCCCGAGAGCGCGCCGATCTGCCGGTCCGCGAGGTCGGTCAGCTCGACGCGCTCCAGCGCGTGCGCGACCGCCTCCCGGTCGGCGGGCCGCGTGCGCCGCGTGAACTCCTGGTAGCCGTAGCGGCCCGTCATGACGACGTCACGCACGCTCAGCGGGAACGCCCAGTCGACGTCCTCGCTCTGCGGCACGTACCCCACGGCCTGGGCGCGCCGGGCGCGCGCGGGCGGTGCGCCGTCGACCAGGACGGTCCCGCGGTCCGGGCGCACCATGCCCATGACCGCCTTGAACAGCGTCGACTTGCCCGAGCCGTTCATGCCGACCAGCCCGCACACCGTGCCCGGCCCGTGCGCGGACCCCAGGGCGAGGGTCGCGCCGTCGAGCGCGAGGACGTCGCCGTAGTGGACGGTGAGGTCGCGCACGTCGATCGCGGGCGTGCCCGACGGCGTCCGCCCCGCTGCGCTCACGCGTCACCGCCCGCGGTGGTGCCGGTGAGGCCCGCGACGATGGTCTCCGTGTCGTGGCGCAGGAGGTCGAGATAGGTCGGCACGGGGCCGTCCGGCGCCGAGAGGGAGTCGACGTAGAGCGTCCCGCCGAACGCCGCCCCGGACTCGTGGGCCACCTGGCGCATCGCCTTGTCCGAGACCGTGGACTCGCAGAACACCGCCGGGACGTCGTGCTGCTCCACGAACTCGATCGCGCCGACGACCGACTGCGGCGTCGCCTGCTGCTCGGCGTTGACCGCCCACAGGTACTTCTCCGCCAGCCCGGCGTCGCGCGCGAGGTAGGGGAACGCACCCTCGCACGACACGAGCGCGCGGTGGCCCTCGGGCAGCGCGTCGAGCGCCGTCGTGAGCTCGTCGTGCACCGCAGCGAGCTCGGCCGAGTAGGCCGCGGCGTTCGCCGCGTAGTCGTCCGCGTGCGCCGGGTCGAGCTCGGCGAACGCGTCGGCCATGTTCTGCACGTAGAGCCGGCCGTTCACCGGCGACATCCACGCGTGCGGGTTGTCCTTGCCCTGGTACGCCTCGGCCGTGTCGTCGCCGAGGGCGATGGGTTCGACGCCCTCGCTCACGACGACGTGCGGCACGTCCAGCCCCTCGACGAACCGCCCGAACCACGCCTCGAGTCCCATGCCGTTGTCGAGGATCAGGTCCGCGTCGGCAGCCCTGCGGAGGTCGCCCGGCGTCGGCTCGTAGCCGTGGATCTCCGCGCCCACCTTGGTGATCGACTCGACGCGCAGATGGTCGCCCGCGACGTTCTGCGCCATGTCCGCCAGGACGGTGAACGTCGTCAGGACGACGGGCCGCCCGTCGTCGACGTCGGCCTCGCCCCCCGCGTCCGTCCCGGCGGAGCACCCGGCGAGCGCGAGCGCGGTCACTCCGAACGCGACGGCCGCGCGAGCGAGAGATCTTCCGGAGACCCGGGACACAAAGTTCGGCACACCGAAAAATCTAGTCCGCACACCCGGCGTCCGCAACGCCCTCGCCACGAGCGCACACCAGGCCTCTACCTCGACCGACCATGCCTCTACCTCGACCGGCCAGGCCTCTACCTCGACCGACCAGGCCTCTACCTCGGCGGAACGAGCCTCTACCTCGGCCGACCAGTGCTCTACCTCGGCGGGGCGGGGCGCTCGCGCGCGCCGAGGCGGCGGCTGACCTCGGTGGCGGCGCGGCCGACGGCGGCGGCGAGCTCGGCGCGGCGGGCGGGCGGGGCGTCGTCGGCCCAGAAGGTGAGGGCGATGCCGGCGACGGGGAGGCCGGTGTGGTCCACCGCCGCGTGGGCGACGGACGCGAGGCCGGGGGTGACCTCGCCGTCCTCCTCGGCCCAGCCGCGCCGCCGGACGCCGCGCAGGATCTCGCGCAGGGCGCTGAGGGACTGCGGTCCGACGCCGGTGCGGTCGGCGAACGCGGCGGCGCTGGGGAACAGGGCGCGGACCTGGGCGGCGGGCAGGCCCGCGAGGACGGCGCGACCGCTCGCGGTGAGGTGGGCGGGGAGGCGGACGTCGACGTCGGTCACGAGCGTGGGGCGGCGCGGCGCGCGCTGCTCGATGAGGTAGAGCACCTCGCGCCCGTTGAGGACGGCGAGGTGGGCGCTCTCGCCGGTCGACTCGACGAGGCGCGCGACGACGGGCCGGGCGAGGCGGGCGATCGGCGCCTGGCGCGCGTACGCGGAGCCGAGCGCGAGCGACGCCGTCCCGAGCCCGTAGCGGTGCTCCTCGGGCAGGTGCGTCACGAACCCCTCGTCGACGAGGACGGACAGCAGGTGGTAGACGGTCGAGCGGGGGAGCCCGAGGCCCTGTGCGACGGCGGCCGCGGGCGACGGGCCGGCCTGCGCGGCGAGGTAGGTGAGCACGCGGACGGCCTGGCGCGCGGCGGGGACGTCGCTCGGCATGGAGACCACCGTAGGGCCGTGGCACGATCGAGGCGTGACGACCCTGCCCGACGACCAGCGCCTGCGCGACCTCGCGCGGCTGCGGCGCGTGCGGGACCGGATCGACCGCGAGTACGCGCAGCCGCTCGACGTCGCAGCGCTGGCGCGAGGCGTGCACGTCTCGGCCGGGCACCTGAGCCGCGAGTTCAGGGCCGCGTACGGGGAGTCGGTGTACGCGTACCTCATGACGCGGCGCATCGAGCGGGCGAAGGCGCTGCTGCGTCGTGGCGACCTGAGCGTCACGGACGTGTGCTTCGCCGTGGGGTGCTCGTCGCTGGGGACCTTCAGCACGCGGTTCACCGAGCTCGTGGGCGTGCCGCCGAGCGTCTACCGGCGCCGCGCGGCGGAGGCCGACGCCGGGTCCCCCGTGCCCGTGGAGTCTCGGACGGCCGCGGCAGCCGCGTCGCCCGGGATCGGGGCCGGCACCCCGACCGGCACCGCGACCGACGCCGGGCGGGCGCGTCCGGACGGGACCGGCACCGTCCCCGGCGCGGAGCGGCTCGACGGGATGCCCGCGTGCGTCGCGCGGCGCGTCACGCGACCGGTCAGGAATCGAGAAGCGCGGGTGGGGCAGCGGTCCTAGCGTCGTTCTCATGAACCTCACCATCAACGCCAGCTTCCTGCCCCAGACCGACCCCGACGCCTCGTTGGCCTTCTACCGCGACGTCCTCGGCTTCGAGGTCCGCAACGACGTCGGCTACGAGGGGATGCGGTGGATCACGGTGGGCTCGGCCGACCAGCCGGACACGGCGATCGTGCTGCACCCGCCGGCCGTGACGCCCGGCCTGAGCGACGACGACAAGCGCGCGCTCCTGGAGATCGTCGCGAAGGGCGCCTACTTCGGGGTGAACCTCGCGACGGCGGACGTCGACTCGACCTTCGCGCAGATCGAGGCCGCGGGGGCGGAGGTCGTGCAGGAGCCGATCGACCAGCCCTACGGCGTGCGCGACTGCGCGTTCCGCGACCCGGCGGGCAACGAGATCCGCATCCAGCAGCGCCCCTGAGCGACCGTCCCGCTCGGCGCACGGCCGTCGACGGGGCACCCGCTGCGGGCGCCGTCAGACGCGGCCGCTCGCTCCCGCGGCCTCGAGGTCGAAGGTGAGCGCGAGCGGGCCGAGCTCGGCCGCGACCTGCGAGAACTCCGCGACGAGCGGGGGGATCGGCCCGGCGCGCCGGACGAGACCCCAGCGCAGCACGGGCCGCTCGTCGAGCGGCACGTACGCCACGTCGGAGCGCTCCAGGTAGCGGATGCCCTGCGCGCACGCGACCGCGACGCCGTCGCCGGACATGACGCGCCACAGCACCTCCTCGCGCGTCGGGGTGGTGCCGCCGCGGTCGGGCTCGCTGCGGGGGACGGGGCTGACGGCGTCCTCCCAGTAGTCGGGGACGGGCAGCCCGGAGGGCAGGACGTTCTCGTCGGCCAGCTCGGCGACGGACACCGACGAGCGCGTGGCGAGCGGGTGCGTCCGCCCGACGGCGAGCACGATCGGCTCGGTGAAGGTCACCGGGCCGACCGCGAGGTCCTTCTCCTCGACGGGGAGCCACAGGAGCGCGACGTCGACCTCGCCGTCGCGCAGGAGGCGGAAGGGCTCGTCGAGGCGGACCTCGCGCATGCGCAGGTCGACGTGCGGGTTGCGGGCGCGGAACAGCGCCGTGACGGGGGCGATCTCCTGCCACAGGGGTCCCATGACGCCGAACGTCAGGGTCTCGCGTGCGGCCCGAGCGGTGCTCGCGGCGGACTCGACGCCCTCGAGGATGCGGCGGTACCCGGCCTCGAGGTCGGCCCGGAGCTGTTCCCCGAGCGGCGTGAGCGCGACGCGTCGGCTGGTGCGCTCGAAGAGCGGGGCGCCGATGCGGCGCTCCTGCTTGGCGATCGCCTGGCTCACCCGGGGCGCGGACACGTGCAGGCGCTCCGCCGTGCGCCCGAAGTGCAGCTCCTCGGCGAGCGTCAGGAAGATCTCGATGTCACGCAGCTCCACCCGACGATCGTCGCGTTCGTTAACCCCGGGCGCAACCACCGTTGCCGGATCGGCCGTTGTTCGCCCGCGCCTGCGGCCCGAGCCTGGAAGGGCGCGGCGAGAGGCGCCGGGCGGGACGGAGAGGAGACGACCATGGCCGTCGTCAGGACGCACCGGTACACGGTGGAGACGGGCCGGCTGGCCCAGATGCTCGAGCAGCGCAGCGCGCTCATCCAGGGCCTGCGCGCGGCGAACCCCGCGTTCACCACCGCCACGCTCGTCCGGCTCGAGGACGGGACGTACCTCGACATCTGGCGCTGGGACTCGGCCGCCGCGATGCAGACCGCGGCCCAGGCCGCGCGCGACGTCCCGCTCGTCGGGGCGACGCTCGGCCTTACGACGGACCACGAGGCGCTCGACGGCGAGGTGCTCGACGAGCGGTGAGGACCGCCGTCGGCCCCGGGCCACCCCCCCCGGGGTCGACGCAGTACCGACGACGCAGCACCACGACGCACCACGGACCGGCCCGACGGGCGGGGCGACCACCAGGACGAAGGAGACGACGATGAGCACCGAAGGACGCACGACGAACGGCGCGGGGCGCGCCCCGGGCACGCCGGGACGGTTCTCGCGCTGGATGCAGCGCCGCTCGAACGCGCGGCTCGTCCGCAAGGTCCGGGGCGGCAAGGCCACGTTCATGGGCATGGACGTCCTCGTGCTGCACACCGTGGGCCGCCGCAGCGGGGCGCCGCGCGAGACGCCGCTCATGTGGCTGCCGGACGAGGGCGACGCCGTCCTCGTGGTCGCCTCGGGTGGCGGCAGCCGCAACCCGGACTGGCACGCGAACCTCGTGGCCCACCCCGACGACGTCGCGATCGAGCTGCCCGGCAGGGCGCCCGTCCCCGCGGTGCCGCACGAGCTCGCGGGCGCGGACCGGGAGCGGGCGTGGCGGCGCGTCGCGACGGAGCAGCCGCGCATCGCGCGGTACCAGAGCAAGGCCGAGCGGCAGTACCCGCTCGTGCGGCTCACGCCGCGATGAGCGGCGCCCGCGTGGCCGGTCCTGACAGGGACGGCCGCGCGCCCGGCACCGGACGGTCGCGCGGCGCGGCAGGATCCGCGCGCCGGACCGACCGGTTCTCGGGCAGACTTTCACGGGGCTGCCGAGGTCGGACGGTCGGCGCCGTCGACCGGCCGGTCGACCGGATCGGCGGTGGCCGCGCGACGAGGCTCGACGACGAGGAGACACGATGAGCACGGCAACGACGACGGGAACGCAGACCGCGGCGCCGCGGGGCGCGGACGGGCACGACGTCATCCGGGTCCAGGGGGCACGGTCGAACAACCTGCAGGACGTGAGCGTCGAGATCCCCAAGCGGCGCCTCACGGTGTTCACGGGGGTCTCGGGGTCCGGCAAGAGCTCGCTCGTGTTCGACACGGTCGCGGCCGAGTCGCAGCGCCTCATCAACGAGACGTACTCGGCGTTCCTGCAGGGCTTCATGCCGACTCTGGACCGTCCCGACGTCGACGTGCTCGAGGGCCTCACGACGGCGATCGTCGTCGACCAGGAGCGCCTCGGCGCGAACCCGCGCTCCACGGTCGGGACGGTGACCGACGCGAACGCGATCCTGCGGGTCCTGTTCAGCCGGTTCGGGGAGCCGCAGATCGGCCCGCCCCCCGCATTCTCCTTCAACGTCCCCGCGCGCAAGGCGAGCGGCATCATGACGTCGGCCACGGGCGAGAAGACGATCGTGCGCAACGCGATCTACCACGGCGGCATGTGCCCGCGGTGCGAGGGGCGCGGCTCCGTCTCCGACCTCGACCTCACGGAGATCTTCGACGACTCGAAGTCGCTCCTCGACGGGGCGATCAAGGTCCCGGGGTACACCGCCGACGGGTGGATGGTGCGCGGGTTCGCCGAGTCCGGGTTCTTCCCCGGCGACAGGCCGGTCCGGGAGTTCACCGAGCGGCAGATGCAGGACTTCCTCTACAAGGAGCCCACCAAGATCAAGGCGATGGGCATCAACGTCACGTACGAGGGCCTGATCCCCAAGATCCAGAAGTCGATGTTCTCCAAGGACGTCGACTCGCTCCAGCCGCACGTCCGGGCGTTCGTCGAGCGCGCGGCGACGTTCGCGCCGTGCCCCGACTGCGGCGGCACGCGCCTGTCGGAGTCGGCGCGCTCGTCGAAGATCCGCGGCGTGAACATCGCCGAGCTGTGCGCGATGCAGATCACCGACCTCGCGGCCTGGATCAGGGACCTCGACGACCCGAACATGGCCCCCGTCGTCGACGCGCTCGGCGACAACCTCGCGTCGTTCGTCGAGCTCGGGCTGGGCTACCTCAGCCTCGACCGCCCCTCAGGGACGCTGTCCGGGGGCGAGTCGCAGCGCATCAAGATGCTGCGCCACCTCGGGTCGTCGCTCACCGACGTCACCTACGTCTTCGACGAGCCGACCATCGGCCTGCACCCGCACGACATCGACCGCATGAACGGCCTCCTGCTGCAGCTGCGCGACAAGGGCAACACGGTCCTCGTCGTCGAGCACAAGCCCGAGACGATCGTCATCGCCGACCACGTCGTCGACCTCGGCCCGGGCGCGGGCACGGCCGGCGGGCACGTGACGTTCGAGGGCACGGTCGAGGGGCTGCGCGCGAGCGACACCGTGACCGGCCGCCACCTCGACGACCGCGCGACGCTCAAGGACGAGGTGCGCTCGCCGTCGGGCGCGCTGGAGATCCGTGGCGCGGACGCGCACAACCTGCAGGACGTGGACGTCGACATCCCGCTCGGGGTGCTCGTCGTCCTGACCGGGGTGGCCGGGTCGGGCAAGAGCTCGCTCGTCGAGGGGTCGGTGTCGCGGCGCGAGGGCGTCGTGACCATCGACCAGAGCGCGGTCAAGGGCTCGCGTCGTAGCAACCCCGCGACGTACACCGGGCTCCTGGAGCCGATCCGCAAGGCGTTCGCCAAGGCCAACGGCGTCAAGCCCGCGCTGTTCAGCGCGAACTCCGAGGGCGCGTGCCCCGAGTGCAAGGGCGCGGGCGTGATCTACACCGAGCTCGGCTTCATGGAGACCGTCTCGACCCCCTGCGAGGACTGCGGCGGGCGCCGCTTCCAGGCCGCGGTGCTCGACTACACGCTGGGCGGGCTCAACATCGCCGACGTGCTCGACCTCCCGGTCGCGAAGGCCCGCGAGTTCTTCTCGTCCGGCGAGGCCAAGGTCCCGGCGGCGAAGGCGATCCTCGAGCGGCTCGACGACGTCGGCCTCGGGTACGTGAGCCTCGGCCAGCCGCTCACGACGCTGTCCGGCGGCGAGCGCCAGCGCCTCAAGCTCGCGACGCACCTGGGCGACAAGGGCGGCGTCATCGTCCTCGACGAGCCGACGACGGGCCTGCACCTCGCCGACGTGCAGAACCTCCTCGGCCTGCTCGACCGGATCGTCGACTCGGGCAAGTCGGTGATCGTCATCGAGCACCACCAGGCGGTCATGGCGCACGCGGACTGGATCATCGACCTCGGCCCGGGCGCCGGCCACGACGGCGGCCGCGTCGTCTTCGAGGGCACCCCGGCCGCCCTCGTGGCCGCGAGATCCACCCTCACGGCCGAGCACCTCGCGGCCTACGTGGGGTTCTGACCCGACATGGACGGAGCAAGCGCGCCCCGGGACGACGGACGCACGCCGTCGGGCGCGCTCACCAGGACGCTGGAGTGGCGCGGCCGACGCGTCGCGTGGGACCGGTTGGGGTCCGGCCCGCCGCTCGTGATGCTGCACGGGACGCCGTGGTCGTCATGGCTCTGGCGCCCGTACGCGGAGGCGCTGTCGTCGAGCTTCACGGTCTACCTGTGGGACATGCCCGGCTACGGCGCCTCCTCGAAGGATCCTGAGCACGACGTCGACCTCGGCACGCAGGGCCTGCTCTTCGCCGACCTCCTGCAGACGTGGGGGCTGGACGCGCCGCACGTCGTCGCGCACGACGTGGGCGGCGCCGTAGCCCTGCGGGCCCGCCTGCTGCACGAGGCACGGTTCGCCTCGCTCTGCCTCGTCGACGTGGTGGCGCTCTCCCCGTGGGGATCGCCCTTCTTCCGGCTCGTCCGGGACAACGCCGACGTGTTCGCCCGGGTCCCGGCCGGCGTGCACGAGGGGATCGTCGGTGCTTACGTCGCCGGCGCGAGCCACCGCGGGCTCACGGCGGCCGAGCGGGAGGCGCTCGTAGCGCCCTGGACCGGGCCGGAGGGCCAGGCCGCGTTCTATCGGCAGATCGCCCAGGCGGACGAACGCTTCACCGACGAGATCGAGCCCCTCTACGGCACGCTCACCGAGCCGGTGCACGTCGTCTGGGGCGCCGAGGACACGTGGATCCCCGTGGACCGTGCCGATCGGCTGCAGGCCGCGGTGCCTGGCTCGTCGGTCCGGCGGCTCCCCGGCGCGGGGCACCTGGTCCAGCTCGACGCCCCGGTCGCGCTGGCCGCCGAGCTCGCCGCGTGGACCTCCGCCGTCGCCGGCGGTTCGCCGGCCTGAGGAGATCCCCGGGTGGTTGTCTGGGATCCCAGACCGAACCTGCAGCGCGGGCCTGTCGGCGGCCCCGGAGCACGGTGTGTGCTGACGGCATGGCAACGACGACGCATCCCCCCGTGGCCCTGGACGGGGCCTCCGGCCGTCCCGGCTCGACGACGCGCACCGTCGAGGTGGGCGCCGGGCCGCTGACGATCGAGGACGTCGTCGACGTCGCCCGGCACGGCGCGCGCGTCCGGCTCGCGGACGCGGCGGTCGAGGCGATGGCGGCGAGCCGCGCCGTCGTGGAGGGGCTCGCGGACGACGACCGCCCGCACTACGGCGTCTCGACCGGGTTCGGCGCGCTCGCCCGGAGGCACATCCCCGTCGAGCGGCGCGCGCAGCTCCAGCTCAGCCTGGTGCGCTCCCACGCCGCGGGGTCGGGGCTCGAGGTCGAGCGGGAGGTCGTGCGGGCGCTGCAGCTCCTGCGGCTCGCGACGCTGGCGACCGGGCGGACCGGGGCGCGTCCCGTCGTCGCGCAGACGTACGCCGCGATGCTCGACGCGCAGGTGACGCCCGTGGTGCGCGAGTTCGGGTCGCTCGGCTGCTCGGGCGACCTCGCGCCGCTCGCGCACGTCGCCCTCGCGGCGCTCGGCGAGGGCGAGGTGCGGGACGCGACGGGAGCGCTCGTGCCTGCCGCAGACGCGCTCGCCGCCGCCGGGATCGCCCCGCTGTCGCTGCGCGAGAAGGAGGGCCTCGCGCTCATCAACGGGACGGACGGCATGCTCGGCATGCTCGTGCTCGCGCTGCACGACCTGCGGTCCCTGCTCACGACGGCGGACGTCGCGGCGGCGGCGAGCGTCGAGGCGCTGCTCGGCTCGGACGCGCCGTTCGCCGCGGACCTCGTGGCGATGCGCCCGCACCCCGGCCAGGCGGCGTCGGCCGCGAACCTGCGGGCCCTGGTCGACGGGTCGCCCGTCGTCGCGAGCCATCGCACGCTCGACGCCGAGGGCCGCCCGGAGTGCACGCGCGTGCAGGACGCGTACTCGCTGCGGTGCGCGCCGCAGGTGCACGGCGCGGCGCGCGACACGCTCGACCACGCCGCCGCCGTCGCGCGTCGCGAGCTCGCGGCGGCGATCGACAACCCGGTCGTCACGGTCGACGGGCGCGTCGAGTCGAACGGGAACTTCCACGGCGCACCGGTCGCGTACGTGCTCGACTTCCTCGCCATCGCCGCGGCCGACGTCGCGAGCATGAGCGAGCGCCGCACCGACCGGTTCCTCGACAAGGCCCGCAACGAGGGTCTGCCGCCGTTCCTCGCGGACGACCCGGGCGTCGACTCCGGGCTCATGATCGCCCAGTACACCGCGGCGGGGATCGTCTCGGAGCTCAAGCGCCTCGCCGTGCCGTCGACCGTCGACTCGATCCCGTCGTCGGCCATGCAGGAGGACCACGTGTCCATGGGCTGGGCGGGGGCGCGCAAGCTCCGCCGCGCCGTTGACGGCCTCGCTCGCGTCCTCGCGATCGAGCTCCTCACGGCCACGCGCGCGCTCGACCTGCGCTGCACCCCCGACGTGTCAGCACCTGCTCGTGCCCCGCAGCGACCGGACGCTGACAACTCGTCAGCCCTCGAGTTGTCAGCAGGAAGTCGCGCCATACCGCGACCAGGTGCTGACAACTTGGCGGGGTCACTGGTGCCGGCGCGGGGGACCGGGGCCGTGCGCGACCTCGTGCGCACCGTCGTCGACGGTCCCGGCCCGGACCGCTACCTGTCGCCCGACATCGAGGCCGTGACCCGCCTCGTCACGAGCGGTGCGGTGGTCGCGGCGGCGAGCGCCGCCGTCGGGCACCTGGCCTGACCTCCCGCCCGACCGACCCCGAAGGAGCGAGACGACCATGACCCACGAGCCGACCCACCGACTCGGCACCCCCGCCCCGGTCCGCGCGCCGCGCGGCACGACCCTCACCGCACGGTCGTGGCAGACCGAGGCGCCGTTGCGGATGCTCATGAACAACCTCGACCCGGAGGTCGCGGAGCGGCCCGACGACCTCGTCGTCTACGGCGGCACCGGCCGGGCGGCGCGCGACTGGCCGAGCTACCACGCGATCGTCCGCACGCTCACGACGCTCGCGGACGACGAGACGCTCCTCGTGCAGTCGGGCAAGCCGGTCGGGGTGCTGCGGACGCACGAGTGGGCGCCGCGCGTGCTGCTCGCGAACTCGAACCTCGTGGGCGACTGGGCGACGTGGCCGGAGTTCCGGCGGCTCGAGGCGATGGGTCTGACGATGTACGGGCAGATGACGGCCGGCTCGTGGATCTACATCGGCGCGCAGGGCATCCTCCAGGGCACGTACGAGACGCTCGCCGCCGTGGCGGCCAAGCGGTTCGGCGGGACTCTCGCCGGGACGCTGACCCTCACCGGCGGGTGCGGCGGCATGGGCGGCGCGCAGCCGCTCGCGGTGACGCTCAACGGGGGCGCGTGCCTCGTGGTCGACGTCGACCGGTCGCGCCTCGACCGCCGGGTCCGGGAGCGGTACCTCGACGTCGTCGCCGACGACCTCGACGCCGCGGTGCGGCTCGTCGAGGACGCGCGGCGCGAGCGCCGGGCGCTGTCGGTGGGGGTCGAGGGGAACAGCGCGACGGTCGTGCCGGAGCTCCTGCGGCGCGGGGTCGAGGTCGATGTCGTCACGGACCAGACGTCGGCGCACGACCCGCTCTCGTACCTCCCGGTCGGGGTGACGGTCGACGAGTGGGCGGACTACGCGGCCACCAAGCCCGACGAGTTCACCGACCGCGCGCGCGAGTCCATGGCCCGGCACGTCGAGGGGATGGTCGGGTTCCTCGACGCGGGCGCCGAGGTGTTCGACTACGGCAACTCGATCCGCGACGAGGCGCGCCGCGGCGGGTACGACCGGGCGTTCGACTTCCCGGGGTTCGTGCCCGCGTACATCCGGCCGCTGTTCGCGCAGGGCAAGGGCCCGTTCCGGTGGGCCGCGCTGTCCGGCGACCCGCGCGACATCGCCGCGACCGACGCCGCCGTGCTCGACCTGTTCGACGACGACCACCTCCACCGCTGGATCCGCGCCGCCCAGGAGCGGGTCGCGTTCCAGGGCCTGCCCGCGCGCATCTGCTGGCTCGGGCACGGCGAGCGCGACCGCGCGGGGCTGGCGTTCAACGAGCTCGTCGCGTCGGGCGCGGTGCGCGCGCCCGTCGTCATCGGCCGCGACCACCTCGACGCCGGGTCCGTCGCGTCCCCGTACCGCGAGACGGAGGCCATGGCCGACGGGTCCGACGCGATCGCCGACTGGCCGCTGCTCAACGCCCTGACCGCCGCGTCGTCGGGCGCGACGTGGGTGTCGATCCACCACGGCGGCGGCGTCGGCATGGGCCGCTCGATCCACGCCGGCCAGGTGTCCGTCGCGGACGGCACGCCGCTCGCCGAGGCCAAGCTCGCGCGCGTGCTGTCGAACGACCCTGGCCTCGGCGTGCTGCGCCACGTCGACGCGGGCTACGACGACGCGATGGCCACGGCCGAGCGGAACGGTCTCCGCGTCCCGACGCGGGAGTCGTGATGGAGCGTCGGCCGACGGGTCACCCCCCGCTGCCGAACCCGGGGTTGCCGGTCAGTTCACCGCCCTGGTGGCCCGCAACCCCGGGTTCGGCAGCCGCACGGTGGCCGGAAACCCCGGGTTCGACCGGTGGGTCGACGCTCCTCGTCGGGATCGGCGAGCTGACGACCAACGTGGCCGGCGGGCCCGGCACGCGTGCGGGCGACCCGACCGGGCTGGTGGCGGACGCCGTCGTGCTGCTCGACGGCGGCCGGGTCGCCTGGGCGGGGCCGGCGCGGGAGGCGCGCGACGCCGTCGGGCACGCGCTGGACGGGCGCGATCCGGACGTCACCGTCGACGTGGGCGGGCGCGCGGTGATCCCCGGGTTCGTCGACTCGCACACGCACCTCGTGTTCGCGGGCGACCGCGCCGCCGAGTTCGAGGCGCGCATGGCCGGCCGTCGCTACGAGGCGGGCGGTATCCGCTCCACTGTCGCGGCGACGCGCACGGCGCCCGACGGCGTCCTGCGGGCAGGCCTCGCGCGGCACCTCGACGAGGCGGCCCGGCAGGGCACGACCACGGTCGAGGTGAAGAGCGGCTACGGGCTCACGGTCGCGGACGAGGCGCGCGCCGTGCGGCTCGCGCGCGAGGCCACGCCGGAGGTGACGTTCCTCGGGGCGCACGTCGTGCCGGTGGAGTACGCGGGCCGGTCCGACGCCTACGTCGACCTGGTCTGCGGCGACATGCTCGCCGCGTGCGCGCCCCACGCGCGGTGGATCGACGTGTTCTGCGAGACGGGCGCGTTCACGCCCGACCAGTCGCGCCGCGTCCTCGAGGCCGGCGCGTCCGCCGGGCTCGGCGTGCGTGTGCACGCGAACCAGCTCGCGCCGGGGGAAGGCGTGCGCCTCGCCGTCGAGCTCGGTGCGGCCGCCGTCGACCACTGCACCTACCTCACCGACGCCGACGTCGCAGCGCTCGCGGGCTCGTGGTCGGGGGACGCCGCGGACACGGCGCCCGGGAGCGGGGCGGAGTCGGGAGCGGTCGCCGGGACCGTGGCAACCCTGCTCCCGGGGGTCGAGTTCTCCACCCGCCAGCCCTACCCCGACGCGCGGCGCCTCCTCGACGCGGGCGCCGTCGTCGCGCTCGCGAGCGACTGCAACCCCGGGTCGAGCTACACGTCGTCGATGCCGCTGTGCGTCGCGCTCGCGGTCCGCGAGATGCGCATGACGGTCGCCGAGGCCGTCTGGTCCGCGACGGCGGGCGGTGCGCTCGCGCTGCGGCGGGACGACGTCGGGCACCTCGCCCCCGGCGCGCGAGCCGACGTCGTGCTCCTCGACGCCCCGAGCCGCGTCCACCTCGCCTACCGCCCGGGCGTCCCGCTCGTCGCGGCGGTCTGGCAGAACGGCGTCCGCCTCCCGCCGAGATAGAGCCTCCGGTCACGAGATAGAGCTCGCCGCGTCCTACGTCGCGACCGGACGCTCTACCTCGCGGAGGGCGACGCCCGCGGCGAGCTCCAGGACGCAGAGGGCGGCGAGGCGGACGGTGCGGCCGTCGGGGGCGTCGGCGGTGGCGTCGACCTCGACGACGTCGGCGGACCGCACGCGGTCGTCACGGGCCGCCGCGCGGACCAGGGCGCGGAGCTCCCACGCCGCGATGCCGCCCGGGACGCTGGCGGGGCAGCCGGGCGCGACGGAGCGGTCGCACACGTCGACGTCGACGTCGAGGTGCACCGGCCCGCCCGCGGCACCGGCGATCTCGAGCGCCGCCCGCATGACGTGCTCCGGGCCGCGCCGGCGCAGCTCATCGACGTGCACGACCGTGATCCCGAGCTCGACCGCGCGACGCGCGTACTCGGCGGAGTTCGCGAAGTCCGCGATCCCGACCTGCACGATCCGCGCGGGGTCGAGCCCGGCCTCGACCAGGCGTCGCACGGGCGAGCCGTTCGACACGCCGTCGCGCAGGTCGTGGTGGGCGTCGAGGGTGACGAGTCCCGCGGTGGCGAGGTCGTCACCCCACGCGCCGAGCGCCGTCGCGACGGTCACGGAGTTGTCGCCTCCGAGCGCGACGAGCAGGCGGGCGCGCTCCAGCGCCGCGCGGACCGCCGCGCGCGTCCGCGCCTCGCCCTCCGCGCCGTCCGGCTCGTCGACGTCGCCGAGGTCCGCGAACGTGAGGCCCGCGAGGTCGACGGGCCGGGCCCGGCCCGACGTCGCTCCTCGCCCGGTCCCGGCGGCCCCGGTCGTGTCCGCCCCGGTCGCGGCAGCCCCCGTCACGTCCGGCCCGGTCGTAGCGGCGGGCCGCACGCGGGCGGTGGGACCGCCGTCGGGCAGGGGGCGGTCGGGGGCGAGGGCGGGGCTGAACCGGCGCAGCGCGGCGCGCACGGCGGCGGGCGTCGCGTGCGCGCCGGTGGGGGAGAGCGACGTGCGCCAGGCCGGGACACCGAGCAGGGCGACGTCGACGTCACCCGCGGGCAGCGCGGGCCAGTCGCCCGCTCGGGGCCAGGACGGGTCGTGGGACAGGGGCTGCGCGGCGCTGCTCACCTCTCGACCGTAGCAACGCCCCGGGCCGGACGAGCGGCGCGGGTCAGGACGCCAGGGTCGCGAGGAGCGTCGCCAGCCCGAACCCGGACTGCCCCAGGGTCCCGGTCCACAGCCGGTGGTCGGAGATCCACAGGACGACGCCGCCGAGCGTCATGAACCCCGCCGTGTAGAGGACGAGGGTCCGCCCCTCGTCGACGAGGCCGTTCGCGGCGAGCACGACCCCGAGCACCGTCCCGGTGCCGAGGAACATGTTGTAGAACGCGACGTTGAACGCCCACAGCGTGACCTCGCGCGGCGAGGACCGCGTGCGCAGCAGGAACTGCTGGGCCCAGGGTCGGTGGAAGAAGAAGGCCTCGACGACCCCGACACCGACGTGCAGCACGCCGGCGGCGACGGCGAGGACCTGGGCGAGCGTGCTCATGAGAGCTCCTCCCGGTCGTGCGGCGCGAACGAGCGGGCGAGGCGGCGTGCACCGTCACCGTCCAGGTGGGCGAGGGCCGCGGGTCGCCCGGTGAGCAGCAGGAGCAGAGCCGTCATGGACCCGGTCACCTGCTGGCCCTCGCCGCGCCGCCAGGGCACGTCGGCGGCGACGAGGTGGAACCCGGCGAGCCGTCGTCGGGCGCGGAAGGGGAAGGAGACGGCCCACACGCGCTCGGCCGCCTCCCGGGCTGCGACGGGCGGGGCGGGGACGTCGATCCCGAGCGCGACGGCGACGTCCTGGGTGTGGACGAGCGCGTCGACGAGCGCGACGTGGGGGGTCGTCCCGGGGGCGAGGCGACGCGACCCGAAGGACGCCCGCAGCGCCGCGAGGAGGTCGTCGCGCGGACGCGTCCCGGCCTCGCGCGTGAGCAGGTCCATCATCCCGTCGAAGCTCGTGCGGCCCCGGGCGAGCGCCGTGAGGAGCCCCCGGGCGAGCGCCGCGCGCGAGGACGTGGGGGCGAGGGTGAGGTGCGCGGCGACGTCGTGCACGCGCCATCCCGTGCACAGGCTGGGGCGCTCCCAGTCGGCGGGGTCCAGACCGGCGACGAGGTCCACGAAGGAGGCCCGGGCCGCATCGACGGCCGCCCACACGCCGTCCTCCGTCATCCAGTAGTCGGGTGCACTCATCGGAGCGCCTCCAGAACTGATACGATGATCTGACTACTTTAGTCAGTCCCACTGACGATGGTCAACCCCTCGACCCGACGGAGGCACCGTGAGCGAGCAGGACGAGCCCAACACCGGGCTGCTCCTGTTCATCCCGTACCGCGCCCTCGAGCTCCGCGTGTACACCGCGGTCCGGGCGGCCGGCTTCGACGACGCGACGCCCGCTCAGCTCCGGGTGTTCCAGCGGATCGGGCCGCACGGCACGCGCCTCACCGAGCTCGCGGAGGCGGCGGAGATCACCAAGCAGACAGCGGGGTTCCTCGTCGACCAGCTCGAGGCCGCCCGGTACGTGGAGCGGGTCCCCGACCCCGCCGACGGGCGTGCCCGCCTCGTGCGCGTCGCGCCGCGCGGGGAGGCGGCCTCGCGCGTCGCCGCGGCGGAGGTCGCCCGCGTCGAGGCCGAGTGGACCGCGCACCTCGGGGCGCGCGGCATGGCCTCGCTGCGGCGTCAGCTCGCGCGGCTGCGCGAGATCACCGACCCCTGGGCCTGACGGCGGGCTCAGCCCTTGCCGGCGTGCACGACCGCGACCGGGTGCGTCGCGTGGTGCAGCACCTGCTGGCTCACGGAGCCCAGGACCATCCCGCGCAGGTCGCCGCGACCGCGCGAGCCGACGACGGTCAGCGCGGCGCCCGCCGCGGCCTCCCGGATCGCGACGGACGGCTCGCGGTCCACGACGAACGTCTCGACGAGGACGTCGTCGTGCTCGGCGCCCCGCACGCGCGCGAGCGCCGCCTCGACGGTGCGCGACGCCTCGGCCCGCGCGTCGCGCTCGGCCGCGGTGTAGAACGACGGGTTCTCCTCCCACAGCGGCCCCACGGGCAGCCGCCACGCGCACACCGCGACGACGCGCGACCGGGTCCGGGCGGCCTCGTCGAGCGCGAACCGCAGTGCCGCGTCGCCGTGCACGGACCCGTCGACGCCGACCACGACGTCGGTCGTGCGCTCGGTCCGGTCCACGACCGGCGGCACGACCACGACGGGCACCGGCGAGCGCGCGGCCAGCCGGGTCCCGACGGAGCCGAAGAACATGGAGCCGACCGAGCCCAGCCCGCGCGACCCGACGACGACGAGGTCGGCGTCCTTGGCCTCGTCGAGGAGCGCCTCCGCGGGCGGGCCGGAGCGCAGCGTGGTGCGCACGGGGACCGTGGGGTCGACGTGCGCGGCGCGCTCGGCGGCGGCCGACAGGATGGGTCCGGCGATCTCGCCGAGCTCCTCGACGCTCGGGTAGTAGGCGCCGCCGACGAACGGCGTCGCGACCACGGGCACGTACGCGACGTGCAGCACGCGCAGCTGCGCGTCGCGGCGGGCCGCCTCGCGCACGGCCCAGTCCAGGGCCTTGCCGCTCGTCGCGCTGCCGTCCACACCTACCAGCACCACCTGCTGCGTCGATCCGCTCACGGTTCCCACCTCGGTCCCTCGTCCCCTTCGCGGCGGGTTCCCTCCCACCGCCTGCACACCTCCTGGATACCCCCCGACCCCGGCCCCGCGCACCCCCCGACCGCCCCCGCCCGCGAGGACCCTCGGCTCCCGGTCGCGGGACGAAGGTCCCGCACCTGCGGCGCGAGCCCCGCACCCGCGCGAGAATCCGCCCCCGACGGGCTACGTTGAGGGCATGGGCTCTCCCCACCCGATCCGTGTGTTCCTGCTCGACGACCACGAGGTGGTCCGGCGCGGCGTCGCCGCGCTGCTCGAGGCGGCCGGTGACATCACCGTCGTCGGCGAGGCCGGCACCGCCGCCTCCGCGCTCGCGCGCATCAAGGCGACGCGGCCGGACGTCGCGATCCTCGACGTGCGCCTGCCCGACGGCTCCGGCGTCGAGGTGTGCCGCGAGATACGGTCCGAGCTCCCCGAGGTCGGCTGCCTCATGCTCACGTCCTTCGCCGACGACGAGGCGCTGTTCCAGGCCGTGCTCGCCGGGGCATCGGGGTACGTGCTCAAGCAGATCCACGGCTCCGACCTCGTCGGCGCGGTCCGCACCGTCGCGGCGGGCGGGTCGCTGCTCGACCCGGCGAGCACCGCGCGCGTGCTCGAGCGCCTGCGCCACGCCGCGGACGAGACCCCCGACCGGCTCGAGGGCCTGTCCCAGCAGGAGCGCCAGATCGTCGCGCTCATCGGCGAGGGCCTGACGAACCGCGAGATCGGCAAGCGCCTCTACCTCGCGGAGAAGACGGTCAAGAACTACGTCTCGCACGTCCTCGCGACGCTCGGCCTGCAGCGGCGCACCCAGGTCGCGGTGCTCGCGACCGAGATGCGCCAGGAGGAGGCGTCGCGCCAGGGCACCCCGGGCGCGGGCGCGCCGGCAGGGGACCGGCAGCACGGTGGCCAGCCCTTCCGTCCCTGAGGGCGGCGCCGGGGCGCGCCCCGCGGGGCCCGAGGGCTCGTCCCCCGACGGTCCGGGGGCCGACGGCGAAGGTCCGGGCGACCGCGCGGCGTCGGGACCTTCGGCACTCGCCGATCTGACACCGCGGCGCGACGATGTGGAGATGGACACAGTCGAGCGGACCGGGACAGGGGCACCGGTGGCGGGAGCGGGGGCCATGACGGCCGAGCGCCCCCGCGCCTCGGCAGGGCTCTCCGAGCTCACGCCGGAGGAGAGCTACGCGCTCCTCGCGACCGTCCCCGTGGGCAGGATCGTCTACACCGACCACGCGCTGCCGGCGATCCAGCCGGTGAACTTCGTCCTCGACGGGCCGGACGTCGTGTTCCGCACCGCGGAGGGCTCCAAGCTCGCGGTCGCCGCGAGCCGCGCGGTCGTCGCGTTCGAGGTCGACCAGTTCGACGCCGAGGCGCGCTCCGGCTGGTCCGTCGTGCTCGTGGGCCGCACGTTCGAGGTCACCGAGCCGGTCGAGCGGGCGCGGCTGCTCGCCCTCCCGCTCGTGACGTTCGTGCCGGGCGTGCGCGACCGCGTCATCAAGGTCGTCCCGCGCATCGTCACCGGGCGGCGGATACTGCGCTGACCCCTCGGCCGACACGGACCGAGAGGCACAGGGGCCGCGTCAGACGAGCGGCACCCACCACTCGAGCCGCGTGCCGCCGTCGGGCAGCGCGGTCGCCGTGCTCGACCCGCCCAGCGCCGCCGCGCGAGCCTGCATGTTGCGCAGGCCCGAGCGGCGCCCGCCCGGCTGGATGCCGACGCCGTCGTCCGTGACGGCCAGGCGGGCCTCGTGCGCGGTCACGGACAGGTGCACGACGACGTGGCTCGCCTGCGCGTGCCGGGCCACGTTGGTCAGCGACTCGCCGAGCACCACGACGAGCTGGTCGGCGACCTCGGCAGGCAGGCTCGGGCCGCCGTCGGACACGCCCGCGCCCGACCCCTCGGCCGCGACCTCGACGCTGACCTCCGGCGCGAACCCGAGCACCGTCGTCGCGGCCTCCGCCTGCGCGCGGAACCGGTCCTCGATCGAGGGCGCGTCCGGGTCGGTCGCCGTGTGCAGGGCGAAGATGGTCGAGCGGATCTGCCGGATCGTCTCGTCGAGGTCGGAGACGGTCTCCTCGATGCGGGTCCGCGCGTTCGGGTCGGACACGAGCGGCTGCACGCTCATGAGCGTCATCGCGGACGCGAACAGGCGCTGGATCACGACGTCGTGCAGGTCGCGCGCGATGCGGTCGCGGTCCTCGAGGACGCCCACCTGCTTGGCCCGCCCGTAGAGCCGCGCGTTCTCGATCGCGACGCCCGCCGCCGCGGCGAGCGCGATCACCGCCGCCTCGTCGTCGGCCGTGAACTCCTCCGTGGGCTCGTGGCTGCCCGCCGCCGGCGCCCGCTTGTCCGTGAGGTACAGGTTGCCGAACACCGTCTCGCGCACCCGGACCGGGACGCCGAGGAACGTGTGCATCGGCGGGTGCCCCTCGGGGAAGCCCGCCGAGCGGACGTCGTCGGCGATCTCCGGGACGCGGATGGGCTCCGGGTGGTCGATCAGCTCGCCGAGCAGCCCCTCGCCGTGCGGCCAGTGGTCGATCGCGGCGACCTCGTCGTCCGAGAGGCCCAGCGGGATGAACTGCGCGAGGCGCTCGCGGCCCGAGGCGTCGAGCACGCCCAGCGCCCCGTACCGGGCGCCGGTCAGCTCCATGGCCGCCTCGACGATGCGCCGCAGCACCTGCGGGAGGTCGAGGTCGCTCGTCACCGCCACGACCGCGTCCAGCACGCGTTGCCCGGCGGTGGCCGGCAGGTCCGTCGTTCCGCTCACCCGAGCCAGTCTCCCAGACGGGAGGCCCCGGGCAGCACCCCGCCTGACGTGGGGGTGTGACGTGGGCTACACCCCCGCGCTATCGTGCGTCCACATCTCGGGACGTCCGTCGCCGTCCTGCCGGTCGCCCATCGCGGCCGGCCCGGCGCGAGCCGACCGAGGACGTCGACGCAGGGGCCGAAGGGACGCGGTGCCGCATGCCGACCACCGACCGGAGCACGGGCCCCGCCACGGCGACCGCGCTCGCCGACCTGCGCGCCGCCGTCGGGCACCTGCACCCCGACGACCCCGCCGAGCTCGTCGCCATCGCCGACGACCTGCGCGCCCTCGGCAGTCCCGCCGCGGCCGTGCCGTTCTACGAGTCGGCCGTCGAGCACGGCGTCCCCGGGGCGGTCTACCGCCTGGCGGTCGCGCACCACGAGGCGGGCGACGCCGCCGAGGCGTTCCGCTGCTTCGAGCTCGCGGGGCTCGCGGGCGACGTGCTGGGCGCGTTCATGGCCGCGCAGGTCGCGACCGAGCGCGGGGACCTGCACGCGGCCCGCCGGTGGTACGAGCAGGCGCAGGAGGTCGAGGGCGCCTCCGTGCGGCTCGCGCAGGTGCTCGCCGAGCTGGGGGAGCAGGACGCCGCCGCCGACCTCCTGGCCGCGACGTCGGGCGAGAGCTGGGAGGCCGCCGTCGAGCTCACGCGCAGCGGCGCGCTCACGGGCGACGACGCCGTCGCGCTCCTGGAGGGCTGGGCCGAGGCGGGCGAGGCGCGCGTCGCGGCAGCGCTCGCGGACCTCTACGTCCGCGCGGGCCGCGCCCTCGACGCCGAGGACCTGCTGGAGCAGGCGGCGCTCGCGGGCGAGCCGACCGCGCGCACGAGCCTCGGGGTCCTGCGGCTGCGGGCCGGCCAGGTCGCCGAGGCGATGACGCTGTGGAGCGAGGCCGCCGCCCAAGGCGACCCCCAGGCGGCGGAGCTGCTCGCCCGCTTCGGCTGACACCGGGGGCCACGCGGGTGGGGACAGAAAGGCGCCCGGCGGGCGACCCGCTCCGTCGAGCGTCGGTCGCCCTGCCGGGCGCGAGGGGCGGGACGTGCGGGTGGTCTCCCCACCGCCCGCACGTCCCTCTTCCCCCGGGAGCGACTCCCTGCAGCGACGGCCTCAGAATCGTCGCGCGGTATCGGTCGCCCCGTAGGCCCGCCGCACACGGCGGGCTGTCGTGACCGTCAGACCAGCCAGGGGTTGCGCTGGACGAACGGGATCTTCTTCCACGTCCGGCCGAGGCCGAGCACGCTGCCCGCCCCGAGGAGCGTGAGCGCGATGATCGTCAGGGCCATCGTGATGTGGTCGTCGATGATCGGGTTGGTCACGAGCGGGAGCTCGGCCAGGTACATGAGCAGGAGCAGGAGCGTGCCGCTCACCGAGGCGACCCGCATGCCGATGCCCAGGATGAGCGCGAGCCCGATGCCGAGCAGGCCGACCATGAAGAGCACGTCGACGAACGCGTTGCCGGCGAGGCCGCTGAAGAAGCCCGAGAACGTGCCCTCGAGGTTCGACAGGAAGCCGGTGGTCGGGCTGTTCCCGTTGATCCAGGAGCGCTCGGCCGGGGTCGAGAACCCGAGCCCGAACGTCTTGTCGAGGAAGGCCCAGAGGAAGTAGAAGCCGACCACGATCCGCAGGACGCCGAGGACGACCTGCGTGTGTCGCGGAGCGCGCTCCGCGAGGCTGGTGGTCTCCGGCTCGTTGCCCTCGACCGTGGGGAGCGGCGCGTTGGCGTTCCGCTCGATCGTCCCCTTCATCACTGTCCCCTCTCATCGACCCGGCCGGTGCGGTCGGGCTCCTGAGACCAAGCAAACCCCTGTGAAGGAAGGGTGGACGTCAGGCAAAGGTCGCCGCCCACGGGGACCTAGGTCACCGGTGAGCGCTCGCCCGGCCCTGCGGCCGGGTCGCTCAGGAGCCGGTGGACTCCTCGAGGTCGGCGCGGAGCTCGTCGACGCGCGTGCGCAGGCTCTCGATCGCGTCGCGGACGGCGGCGTCGGCGCCGGAGAGGGAGTCCGCGACCGCGTCGAGCTCGGTGGAGGCGTCCTCGAGCGCGGTCTCCGCGTCGGCGAGCCGCTGCTCGGCCTCGGCGCGGGTGTCCTCGGTGGCCGCGGCCGCCTCGTCCGCCGCGGCGCGGGCCTCGTCCGCCGCCTCCTGCGCGGCCGTGACGGCGTCCTCGGCACGCGTGCGGGCGTCGCCGGACAGCGACCCCAGGTCGTCGGTGAGCGACCGGACGTCGTCGCCGATCGTCTCCGCCTGCGACCGGGCGTCGTCGAGGAACTGCTGCACCTGGTCCCCGGAGAGGGTGAACTCCGGGACGCTCACCGAGCCGTCCTCCGCGCACCCCGCGAGCGCGAGAGTCGCCACGACGGCCGCGCCGAGCGCGAGCGAGCGTGACGTTGACCTGCGGTGACGCGTCGGTGAACTCATGTCGGCATTCTCCCCCTCGAACATGAGACGGGGGTGAGAGCCTCGTGGAGGCGGTGTACGGTAGGCGGACGAGGGCACTGTGGCGTGCAGCACACCGACCGGTGGGCGCGCGCACCCGTGACGTCGGGCGCGACGACGCGCTGAACCGGCGTGCGGGACCGCAGGTCCGTGGCAGGGCACGAAGCACGGGAGTGAGCGGTGAGCACCACGGCGGAGCACGAGGGCGCGACGGACGACGTGCCCGACGCGACTGAGCCTGCGGCGCCCGCACCCGCCCCGACGCCGACCTTCGCGCGGCGGGCCCGCACCGTCTCCCACGTCCTCATCTCCTCGGCGCTCGCGATCACGCTCGCCGCGGCGCTCGCCGGGAGCGTCGAGCCCCGGCCGGGCGCCTCGTTCTTCACCGCAGAGGCCACGACCGCGACGCAGGTCTCGGCGCTGTCGAGCACGCTCGGTGCCGGGCTCGACGAGGACCAGCAGCTCGACGGCGCGATCGAGGTCCTCGCCACGGCGAACGCGCTCGCGGACGGGGAGGTCACCGCCCCGGTCGAGCAGGCGCGCGCGGAGCTCGGCATGCTCCTCGCCACGTACCTCGCCCAGCAGGACGCCGCGCGCCGCGTGCCCGTCCAGGTCGTCCCCGACGGCGGGCTCGACCTCGACGAGTCCCTCGACGACGCCGAGGTCCCCGCGCTGCCGGAGCCGCTCGACCCGGGCACGGGAACGGACGACCCCGCGCTCCCCGGCACGGACGACCAGGGGACGACGCCCGCCGGGCGTCCCGCGCAGCAGCCGGCGTCCGTGGACGCCGCGGGCGACGCGGACGTGGTGCGCACGTCCGCCACCCGCACCGCCCCGTCCCCGAGCCCGACGAGCAGCCCCGACCCGAGCGCGTCCCCGAGCCCGAGCGGGTCGCCGAGCCCGTCGCCGTCGGGCGACGCGCCGACGGGGCCGACGGGGCCGGGCTCCACCGGCGGCACGACGTCGCCCGACGACCGGACGCTCCCCGAGGACGCCGTGCCGGCTCCCGACGGCGTCGCCCCGGGTGAGCTCGACGGCACCTCGGACGACTCCGCCGACCCGTCGCCTGACAGCGGTGACGGCGAGCACGGAGAGGACGACGACCACGCTCACGGCGACGTGACGCTCGAGGACGTCGTCGTCTCGGCGACCCACCTCGCGGACCTGCTCGGCACCGACTTCTCCCCGGTCGGCGTCGTCCCCGCGGCCGGCGTCACGGCGCTCGCGGGCACGACCCTCGCGGAGCGGCTCGCCGAGGTGGTCGAGCGGTACGCGGGCTCGACGGCGCAGTACCAGAACGGGCGGATCCCGCCCGAGGCGCTGTGCGCGCTCGACTTCGCGCCGGGCAAGACGCTGCGCTGCGACGCGGCGGAGCAGCTCGAGGCGCTCGCGGCGGAGTTCCAGAAGGAGTTCGGGTACGCGCTCAAGATCACCGACGCGTACCGCCCCTACGACGACCAGGTGCGGCTCAAGGCCATCAAGCCCTACCTCGCCGCGGTCCCCGGGACGTCCCAGCACGGCTGGGGCCTGGCGATCGACATCGGCGGCAACGTCCCGTCCGGGACGTCGCGCGAGTACGTGTGGCTGCGCACGCACGGCCCCGACTACGGCTGGGACAACCCTGCCTGGGCGCGGCCGAACGGGTCCAAGCCCGAGCCGTGGCACTTCGAGTTCTTCGCCGCGGGCAAGATGCCGACGCGCTACACGCCCTCCGAGGGCACCACGCCGACGACCCCGCAGAAGCCGTCGACCCCGACCCCGCCGCCCGCGCCGAAGCCCACCCCGACCCCGCCGACCGAGCCCACGAAGCCGACCGAGCCCACCGAGCCGACGACGCCGACCGAGCCGGAGGAGCCCGCGAAGGTCGCCGTGCCGGCCGGTCTCGTCGGCACGACGCAGGCCCAGGCCGCGGCCGCGCTCGCGAACGCAGGGTTCAAGGTCAGCGTGACGACGCAGGAGGACGCCGCCGCGGCGGGCACCGTGATCGCGGTCAACCCGGGTTCGGGCACCGAGCTCGCGAAGGGGAGCACGGTGACGATCGTCGTCTCGACCGGCCCCGCGGTGGTCGAGCCGGAGCCCGAGCCGACGCCGGACCCCGAGCCCACGGACCCCGCGCCGACGCAGGACCCGACCGTCGCGCCGACGTCGGCGCCCACCGAGGAGCCCGCCCCAGGCGCGACGGAGACGACCGCACCCTGACGCGCGACCGCCGAGCCCGGCCAGACCTGTGGTCCGGTCGCCCACCCGTGCCGCGCACCTTGCGGGGTAATTCCCGTGCGCCGTGCGCGGCGACCGCGTAGCCTCGTAGACGATGTGATCCTCACCTGCCCCGACCGCTCCGTCCCGTCGAGCCCGTCGTCGTGGCCCCCGCGCCGTCCCGGCGCGTGCGCGTGCCGCCCGGGCACCCTGGTAGGTGATCACCCATGGCCCGTTCCACCCCTGTCCTGCGTGCGTCCGACGTCCGCGTGTCGTTCGCGGGTCGTCCCGTCCTGCGCGGCGTCGACCTTGCCGTCGACCCCGGTCACCGCACGGGTCTCGTCGGCGAGAACGGCGTCGGCAAGTCCACCCTGCTGCGCGTGCTCGCGGGCACCCTCGCGCCCGACGACGGTGCGGTGACCCGGCCCGACGATCTCGGGTTCCTGCACCAGGAGTTCCCGTACCCGCCGTCGACGACCGTGCGCGCGGTCGTCGACGACGCGCTGGCGCGCGTCCGGGCGATCGAGCGCGAGCTCGAGGAGGCGGCGCTCGCCCTCGCGGGTCCGGCCGGCTCGGTGACTGCCGAGTCGCTTGTCGAGGGGCCCGTCGGAGGCGCCGACGAGGCGTACGCGCGCGCCCTCGCCCGGGCCGAGCTCGCGGACGTGTGGGACGCCGACGCCCGGGCCGCGCGCACGCTCGCGGGCCTGGGGCTCGACGTCGACGGCGTCGCCGGCCGCGCCGTGGGCTCGCTCTCGGGCGGGCAGCGCACGCGCCTCGGGCTCGCCGCGCTCCTCGTACGGCAGCCGGGCGCCCTGCTGCTCGACGAGCCGACGAACCACCTCGACGACGACGCGGCCGAGTTCCTCGCGGCGGCGCTGCGCGCGCTCCCGGGCGCCGTCGTGCTCGCGAGCCACGACCGGGTCTTCCTCGACGAGGTGTGCACGGAGATCCTCGACCTGGACCCGGTGGCCGAGCCGCTGCGGGGCCCCGCGAACGGCGGCCCGCGCCCCGGCGGGGGCGCCGCCACGCTGTACGGCGGCACGTACAGCGACTACCTGGACGCGAAGCGCGTCGAGCGCGCGCGCTGGGAGCAGCGGTTCGAGGCCGAGCAGGCGGAGCTCGTCGAGCTGCGCCGGTCCGTCGCGGTCACCGCGCGCGACGTCTCGAAGAACCGCGAGCGCGGCAATCAGGCGAAGATCCTCTACGACTTCAAGGGGGAGCGCGTCCAGAGCCAGGTGTCGCGGCGCGTGCGCAACGCGCAGCAGCGGCTCGACGCCCTGGAGCGCGACCAGGTGCGCAAGCCCCCGCCGCCGTTGCGCTTCGCCCCGCCGGGTGGCGGTGGCGCGGCGACCCCCGGCGGCGGCGACGTCGTCGCGTGGGCGCGGGGCGTCGTCGTGCACCGACCGGCGGGCACGGGCGCACCCGGCGAGCGCGCCGACCGGCTCGACATGACCGCGTCGGGCGTGCCCTCGATCGAGGTCGCGCGCGGCACGCGGCTGCTCGTCACGGGCGCCAACGGCGCGGGGAAGTCGACGCTGCTGCACGTCCTCGCGGGCGACCTCGGGCCCGACGCGGGCACGGTCGGACGGGCGCGCGGGGTGCGCGTCGGCCTGCTGGAGCAGGACGTCCACCTGCACGACGACGCCCGCACCCCGCGCGAGCTCCTCGCCCTCGCGCAGGGCTGGGACCCGGCCGACCGGGCGGGTGCGCGCGAGGCCGCCGTGGACGCGCACGGGCTCCTCGCGCCGCGGGACCTCGGGCGCCCGCTCGCGGAGCTGTCGGTGGGCCAGCGGCGCCGCGTCGTGCTCGCCATGCTCGTGACGCAGGCGCCGGACGTGCTGCTCCTCGACGAGCCGACGAACCACGTGTCGCTCACCCTCGCCGGGGAGCTCATGGAGGCCGTCGAGGAGTGGCCGGGCGCCGTCGTCGTCGCGTCGCATGACCGGTGGCTGCGACAGCGCTGGACGGGGGACGTCGTGCACCTCGCGTGAGCCCTGCGCGTGTCAGCGCCCCACGCGTCCCCCCGGGCCCGTGGGGCGCTGACAACTCGCTGGCCCTGGGCGCCCAGGGGTGCCTAGGCTCGGTCGGTGGACGAGGAGCAGACCGGGGCGCCGGCGGCGGACAACGCGTGGAAGCAGGTCGTCGCGTCGCTCGCGGACGCGGGGCGGCTGGAGGTGCTCGCGCGCGTCGTGACGGAGCGACCGGCGGCGGCCGTGCTCTCGACCGACGAGCGGCGGCGGCTCGCGCCGCTCCTCGCGGCGGGGGTGGTCGTGCGCGACGACGCCGGGTTCCTGCGTGCCGCGCCGGAGCGGTTCGCGGCGCTGCTCGCGACGGTCCCCGCACCTCGCCCGACAGGCCCCGAGCGGTTCCTCGTCGACGGCCGCCTGCTGCGCTCGCCCAAGCGGCTCCGGGACCGGGAGCTGGTCGTGCGGTTCCTGGCTGCGCAGGTGCTGCCGCTGGAGGAGCCCGTCACCGAGCTCACGCTGACCAAGCGGCTCGCGGCCCGTGCGGCGGACCCGGTGTCGCTGCGGCGCGCGATGGTCGACGCCGGCCTCGTGCACCGCACGCGCGACGGCGCGGAGTACTGGCGCACGGTCGTCACGGAGTTCGACGACGTGTGAGGCCCGGCCCCCGGGGCGGGTCGGGTCCACGCGTCGGACGCGGCGGCTAGTGTCGGTGCCATGAGCAGCGAGCGCGCCCTGGCGGCGCTGGAGGCGTCGGGCATCGACTACACCGTGACGCGGCACGGCCGGGTGGGGTCGCTCGAGGAGGCCGCCGCGGCCCGCGGCGTGGACCCGTCGCGCGTCCTCAAGACGATCGTCGTGCGGCGCGCGGAGGACGACTACCTGTTCGTGCTCGTCCCCGGCGACCGCCAGATCTCGTGGCCCAAGCTGCGCGCGCTCCTCGGCGTCTCGCGCCTGTCGATGCCGGACAAGGAGGTCGCGCGCGACGTCACGGGCTACGAGCGCGGCACGATCACCCCGTTCGGCTCGACGCACCCGTGGCCCGTGGTGGCGGACGTCCGGGTCGTGGCCGGGCCGGGGGAGGGCGACGACGTCGACGTCGCGGGTGACGCCGACGGGCAGGGCGCGGGGTCCGACGCCGCGGCGCGCCTCGTCTCGATCGGCGGGGGCGCGCACGGCGTCGCCGCGACGGTGGACGGGCAGGCGCTCGTCGGCGCGCTGGGCGCGCAGGTCGCGGACGTCACCGAGCCCCTGTAGGGCGTCCGACCTGCCGCGGCGCGGCGGTTGTGTGGGTTCGGAGAAAGGTCGAGGACCACCCCCGCGGGGGCTGGTGCGCGCAGCGCGTCGGGTGCAGACTCGTTCTGCTCCGGTCACGGTCGCCCGGCGCGGTCCGTCGCCCGACGGCGGCGCGCGCGACCGGACGGAGCCTCGCGGGGGCGCGCGGGGAACAGGCCGCCACCACCGGACGTTGTCCGGAGGGGCGGCCGACAGCACGCAGGACGACTCGAGAGAGACGGTGAGCGGGAACCGTGGACACAGGCAGCGCGATCGACCGGACGAGCGGGATCGTCTACGCCCCGGCGGACGGCGGCGTGGTCGTGACGATGTGGGGAGAGATCGACGCGGCGCTGCGCGACCGCGCGAGCGAGGCGATGTCCTACGTGCTGGACACGCGAGGTCGCGTCGTGGTCGACGTCGCCGACGTGACCTTCATCGACTCGTCGGGCATCGCGTTCATCATCCAGCTCTACATGCTCGGCGAGGAGGACGGTCGGGACGTGGTGCTCCGCGACCCGTCGACCAGCATCGTCGAGCTGCTCGACATGATCGGCATGGGCGGCCGCATCCCCGTGGAGCGCAGCGGCGCGACGACCGGCCCCATCGAGGTCGTCGGAGCGGTCTGACTCAGGCCGAGCCGTACGGCGGGTCGTCGTCGCGGGGCGGCGGCGCGTCCTGTGTGCCGGGACCGCCGGAGCCGTGCGGCGGGTTCTGCGCCGGGAGCTTCTGGCGCAGCGCCGCCCAGTAGAGGCCGGTGAGCATGCCGCCGACGACGGCGATCGGCACGAGCGCGTCCTTGAACCACAGCGCGGAGCAGGCCAGGAGCGCCCCGTACACCATCGGGACCGCGAGGTCGAGCGTGCGTCGGTCCATGGGTCCTCCGTCGGTGGGGCGCCCGTGCGGGCGCCCTGTCGCTCGACCCTACCGGTGAGCGCGTCCGCGTCCCGGTGCCCCGCCGCAGGTCGGACCGCACCGCCGTCGGTCCTTCGGCCTGTGGGACGTGGTCGGTACGGTGCGGTCATGCGCATCCTGCACACGTCCGACTGGCACCTCGGGCGCACGCTGCACGGGGTCGACCTGCTGGAGCACCAGGCCGCGCACCTCGACCACCTCGTCGAGCTGACCCGCACGGAGGACGTCGACGCCGTCGTCGTGGCGGGTGACGTGTACGACCGCGCCATCCCGCCGGTCGACGCGGTCTCGCTCCTGTCCGACACCCTGACGCGGCTCGCGGAGCACGCGCACGTCGTCGTCACGCCGGGGAACCACGACTCCGCGGTCCGGCTCGGGTTCGGGGACCGCGTGATGCGCCCGGGCGTGCACCTGCGCGCGCGGCTGTCCGACGTCGGGACGCCCGTCGTCCTCGCGCCGCACCCCGGGCCCCGGGGTCGGGCGGCCGAGGGCGACGCCCCGTTGCTTGTCTACGCGCTGCCGTACCTCGACCCGGACACGGCGCGTCACGCGCTGGCCGAGGACGACGACGCCGGGCCCGGGAGCCCCGACCGGAGCGTCAGCGGCGCCGCGCGGCGGCCGCTCGCCCGGTCGCACGAGGCCGTCATGGCCGCGGCGATGCGGCGCGTGGGGGCCGACCTCGCCCGCCGCCGCGCGCACCACCCGAGCGCCCGGGCCGTCGTCGTCGGCCACGCGTTCGTGGTCGGCGGGCTCGCGTCGGAGTCCGAGCGGGACATCCGCGTGGGCGGCGTCGACGCCGTGCCCGCGGCCGCGTTCGGGGGCTGGGGGGTCGACTACGTCGCGCTCGGGCACCTGCACGGGCCGCAGCGCGTGCCCGTGCCCGACGTTTCACGTGAAACCGCAGGTCACGGCAGCCGGTCGGCGACGGTCGCGCGCTACTCGGGATCTCCGCTCGCGTTCTCCTTCTCGGAGCTGCGCCAGCGCAAGTCCACAGCGCTCATCGACCTGGACAGGCTCGGTGCCGGTGGAGACCCGGACGCGGCCGTCGAGCTCGTCCCCGCGCCGGTGCCGCGGCGGCTCGCCGAGGTCACGGGGACGCTCGACGACCTGCTCGGGGAGGCGGGCGAGCCGCACGTGGACGACTGGCTGCGCGTCGTCGTGACGGACGCGGTGCGCCCCGCGGAGCTCTACGCGCGCGTCCGGGGACGCTTCCCGCACGCGCTCCAGGTGACCCACCGCCCGCCGCGCCCCGCCGAGCGGGAGGTCGTGACCGCCGTCGGGCCGGGGCGGGACCCGCTCGACGTCGCGCGGGACTTCGTCGAGCACGTCGCGGGCCACGCGCCGACCGACGCCGAGGTCGCCGTGCTGCGCGAGGCGTTCGAGCTCGCGCTGGCGGAGGAGCGGAGCGCCTGATGCACCTGCACTCGCTGACCTTCCAGGCGATCGGACCGTTCGCGGGCCTCCACCACGTCGACCTCGCGGCCCTCGGTGCGTCCGGGATCTACCTCCTCGACGGGCCCACGGGCGCGGGCAAGTCGACGGTCATCGATGCGATCGTCTTCGCGCTGTACGGCAAGGTCGCCTCCGAGGCCGCGAGCGACGACCGTCTCCGTTCGGCGTTCGCGGTGCCCGACGTCGAGTCGTTCGTCGACCTCGTGCTGGAGGTCCCGTCGGGCGTCTACCGCGTGCGCCGGACGCCCGAGTACCGCCGGCCCAAGAAGCGCGGCACCGGCACGACGACCCAGCAGGCCTCGGTGCGGCTCTGGCGGCTGGCGGGCGTCCCGTCCCCGGACGCCTTCGCAGGGGTCGACGGCCCGCCGGGCGAGCTGCTCTCGGCGCGCCTCGACGAGGCGGGGGACGAGATCCGCCGGATCGTCGGGCTCGACCGGCGCCAGCTCGTGCAGACCGTCGTGCTGCCGCAGGGCGAGTTCGCGACGTTCCTGCGCGCGAAGCCCGAGGACCGGGCCGTGCTGCTGCAGAAGGTCTTCGGCACCGAGCTCTACCACCGCGCGGCCGTGCGGCTCGCCGAGCTCGCGCGCACGGCGCGAGCACGGTCGGACGGCGCGCGACAGGGCGTGCGCGGCGCGGTTGAGCGGTTCACCGGGGCGGCGGGGCTCGTGCCCGACGACGCCCGGCGCCTGCGCGAGGCCGCGCAGGACGACGCGCGGCTGCGGCGGGCCGACGAGGCCGACCTCGCCCGGGCCGTGGCGGACCTGGCGCGGACCGAGGCGGACGGGTCCGCGAGCGTCGACGCCGCGGAAGCCGCGGAAGCCGCGGAAGCCGCGTTGTCGTCCCCGTCCGCGCTCGACGACGGACGGGTCGCGGACGGGGAGCCCCTCCTGCCCGCGGCGGCGAACGGGGAGACGGTGGCCCAGGCCCAGGCCCAGGCCCAGGCCCAGGCCCAGGCCCAGGCCCAGGCCCAGGCCCAGGCCCAGGCCCCGGCCGCGGGCGTGCACGCGCTCGCCCTCGCGCGGGTCGCGGGGCTGGAGGCCGAGGCGGAGGCGCTGGCCGAGCGCGAGCTCGCGACCAACGCGACGCTCGTCGCGGCTCGCGACCGGCTCGACGCCGAGCGGGCGCTCGCCGACGCGGTGGAGCGCGTCGCGCGGTTGCGCGCCGAGGAGGCGCGGCTCGCGGAGGAGGAGCCACGGGTCGCCGACGACCGACGTCGCGTCGACGCCGCGACCCGGGCCGCCGTCGTCGCCCCCGCGGCGCAGGGCCTCGTCCGTGCGGAGCACCTCCTCACCGCCGCGCACGACCGGCTCGCGCTCGCCCGGACGGGCGTGCCCGCGACCCTCGCCGACGCCGACCCGACGACGCTCGAGGCGCTGCGCGCCGACGTCGCGACGGCCGGGGTGCGCGTGGCCCGGCTGCTCCCCGTGGGTGCCTCGCTCCCGGCCCGGGACCGAGAGGTCGCGGACGGACGCAAGGACGTCGTGCAGGCCGCCGAGGAGCGAGCGCGGACGCTCGACGAGCTCGCCGCGCGGCCGGCGCGCCGCGAGGAGCTACGCCTGCGGCTGGCGTCGCTCGCGGAGACGGCCGGGACGCTCGGTGCCCTGCAGGAGCAGGCGCTGCGTGCGCGTGCGGTCGAGGAGGCGGCCCGGCAGGCGGCGGCGCTCGCGGGGGAGGAGGAGGCGGCCCGTGCCGCGCGGACGCGGGCCGCGACGGTCGCGCGCGCCGCCGTCGAGCAGGAGGCGCGGGTCCGGGCGGCCCGCATCGCCGGCCTCGCGGGCGAGCTCGCCGCGGGCCTCGTCGAGGAGTCACCGTGCCCGGTGTGCGGCGGGACGGACCACCCGGCCCCGGCGCCGCTCGCGGACGACCACCCCACGGCGCAGGACGTCGAGGACGCGGAGCGCGGCCGTGCCGAGGCGGAGGAAGCGCTGCACGACGCCTCCGCACGTGCGGGTGTGCTCGCGGAGCGGCTGACGGCGCGCCGTCGCGACGCCGAGGGCCTGACGCCGCACGAGGCGGCAGGACGGGTCGCGGAGGTCGACGTGCTCGTCGCGGGCGCGCGGGCGGCGGCCCGCGAGCGCGCGGACGCCGAGCGGGAGCTCGACGCCCTCGACGCCGGCACGGCCGCGCTCCAGGAGCGTGCCGCCGCGCTCGCGGAGGGGATCGCCGGCACGACGGCCCGCCTCGAGGAGCTCGAGGCGGCGCTCGGCACCGACCGGGCGGAGATCCGCGCGGAGGTCGCCGCGGCCGGACCGCTGGTGGAGCTGGCCGACCTGCCCGACGCCCTCGCCGACGAGGGCGGGACCCGCAACCCGGTCGCCGTGCTCGCCGCAGCGCTCGAGGAACGGCTCCGCACGATCGACGCCCTCGCCGACGCGAGCACCGCGGTCGCCGTCGCGGCACGGGCCGTCGAGGAGCGCACGGCCGAGCTCGGCGCGCTCGTCGACCGGTCGGGGTTCGTGGACGCCGCCGACGCGCTCGCCGCCGTGCTCGACGAGCCGGACCGGCGGGCGCTCGCGCGCCGCGTCGCCGAGCACGAGGCGGCGTGCGCCGCCACGGCCGCGGGGCTCGCCGACCCCGCCCTCACGGACCTCCCCGCGGACGCGGAGCCGGACGTCGCCGCGGCGCGGGCCGCCGTCGCGGAGGCCGAGGCGACGGCCCGGGCCGCGAGTCGTCGGCACGAGCTCGTCGCCCGTCAGGCGCAGGCCGCGCGCGTCGCCGCGGAGGGGATCGGGACGGCGGCGGACGACTGGGCCCGGGCACGGGCCGCCGCCGAGCCGGTCGCGCGCATGGCCGCGCTGGCATCCGGCTCCAGGGACAACGCCCACGCGCTCACGCTCGCGACGTTCGTCCTCGTCCAGCGGTTCGAGGACGTCGTCGCCGCCGCGAACGAGCGCCTCGCCGAGATGTCGTCGGGCCGGTACGAGCTCGTGCGCAGCGAGACGCGCGAGGACGTGCGCGCGCACAAGCGCGGGCTCGCGATGAAGGTCCTCGACCACGTCACCGAGCGCGAGCGCGACCCGCGCACGTTGTCGGGCGGCGAGACGTTCTACGTGTCCCTGTGCCTGGCCCTGGGTCTCGCGGACGTCGTCACGGCGGAGGCGGGCGGCGTCGAGCTCGGGACGCTCTTCGTCGACGAGGGGTTCGGCAGCCTGGACCCCGAGACGCTCGAGGCCGTCCTCGCCGCCCTCGGGCGGCTCCGGGCGGGCGGGCGCGTCGTCGGCGTCGTGTCCCACGTGGAGGCGCTCAAGCAGTCCATCGCGGAACGCATCGAGGTGCGGCGCGTGCCCGGAGGCGGGAGCACGCTCACCGTGCGAGCGTGAGGACGGCGGTGCCGGCCCGGGACGCCGGCCGGGGACGCCGAGGGCACGACGTCGGCCGGGGACGCCGAGGGCACGACGTCGGCCGGCCGCGCCGACGACCGGTCGACGCTGCCGGGTGCAACGGACCGCCCACGGGCGGCGAGGGGTGGTGCGGATGGCAGGACCGACCGGGCGCGACGGCGCGGTGACCCCGCGCGCCGCCCGGCTGCGGCGGCGCTGGGACCGCGAGGCGGGCGCCTACGACCGCGGCATGGCCGTCGCCGAGCGCCGCTTCTTCCCGGACGTCCGCCCCCGGGCGTGCGGGCTCGCGACGGGCGAGACGCTGGAGGTCGCGATCGGCACGGGCCTCAACCTCGCGCACTACCCCGCGCACGTGCTCGACGGCCGTCTGGTGGGTGTCGAGTGGAGCCCGGGGATGCTCGCGCTCGCGCGGCGCCGGGCGGCGGAGCAGGGGATCGACGCTGACCTCCGGCTCGGCGACGCGCAGCGGCTCGAGCTGCCCGACGACGCCTACGACACCGTGGTCTGCACGTTCTCGCTCTGCGCGATCCCCGACCACCGTGCCGCGCTCGCGGAGATGCTCCGCGTGCTGCGGCCCGGCGGCCTGCTCGTCCTCGCCGACCACGTCGAGTCGACGTCGTGGTCGCTCTGCGCGCTCCAGGCGGCGGCCGACGTCGTGAGCGTCCCGCTCGCCGGGGAGCACTTCCGCCGCCGCCCGTTGCGCTGGGTGCTCGACGCGGGGCTCACCGTCGAGCGGCACGAGCGCACACGGGCGGGCGTCATCGAGTGGTTCGCGGCGCGCACACCCGGTCCACGAGCTCCGTGACCGCCGCGCGCACGGGGTGTGGCGGCGCGCCGCCGTCGAGCGCGAGCGCCGCACGGTCGAAGGCCGCGGAGAGCAGGAGCGTCAGCGCGTCGAGGCGGTCGTCGTGCGCGACGTCGTCCCCGACGCGCGGCGACGTCGGCAGGTTCCTCCCCGCGCGCTGAGAGCCGCCGTCGCGCCCCCGGCCGGTGCGGGCCTCGTCGTCGGTCGCGGCGCCGTCGGGCGTGTCGTCGGGCGCGGTGATGTGGGGAGCGGGGTCGTCGGGCGTGTCGTCGGGCACGGTGACGTGGAGAGCGGCGTCGTCGGGCGAGGTGTCGATCGCGGCGGCGAGCCCGGCGCGCAGCGTGCGACGGGCGTGGCGCGCGTCGAGGGCGTCGGCCTCGGTGGCGCCGAGCACGGCCGGGGCGTCGACGAGCAGCAGGCGCGTCCGGCCGGGGACCGCCATCGCGTCGAGGTAGGCCCGCGCGCCCTCGACGAGCATCCCGCGGGCGTCGGGTGCGTCGGGTGCGTTGGGTGCGTTGGGTGCGTTGGGTGCGTCGGGTGCGTCGGGTGCGTCGGGTGCGTCGGGTGACTCGGGGACCCCGGGCGCTCCGGGCGCGCGTCGCGAGCGGTGGCCGGGGGGCGCGTCGTTCGCGCGGAGTGCCGTCCGGGTGTCGCCGGCGGCCGCGGCTTCGCGACCGCCGGCGGGCGGGCCGGTCCGCGCCTCGATCTCGCGTGCGACGGCCTCCGCCTCGGCCTCGACGACCGCCCGGAACAGGTCTCGCTTGTCCGCGTAGTGGTGGTACAGCGCGCCGCGCGTGACGTGCGCGGCCGCGGCGATCTGCGGCGTCGACGCCTCCGCGTACCCGGGGTCGACGAACAGCTCGCGCGCCGCTGCGACGAGGGCGGTCCGGGTCGCGAGGGTGCGCTCGGCGTTGGTGCGACGGGTCTCTTGCATACCGACAGACTGTAGGTCATTCTTGGATACATACAGCCTGTTTGTTTCTACCCTCGGGCGCCTGCCCGCCCACCACCAGGAGGAGAAGACGCGTGCGCATCACGAGCTGGTACCCGGTGATCATGACCGGAGACGTCGCGGCGACCGCGGCGTTCTACGTCGAGCACCTCGACCTCCGGCCGCTCTTCACGAGCGACTGGTACGTGCACCTGCAGTCCGTGCACGACGACGCGGTGAACCTCGCCGTGCTGGACGGCGACCACGAGACGATCCCCGAGAGCGGGCGGGGGAGGGCTAACGGGCTCCTGCTCAACCTGGAGGTCGAGGACGTCGACGCCGTCCACGACCGGTTCGTCGCGGACGGCCTGCCGATCCTGCGCTCGCTGCGCGACGAGGCGTTCGGCCAGCGGCACTTCATCACGGCCGACCCGAACGGCGTCCTCCTCGATGTCATCACCCCGATCCCGCCGACGGGCGAGTTCGTGGAGCAGTACGAGGAGTCCGCGCTCCCGACGGCGTAGCGGACCGGGCGGGCGCGGCGCCGGGTGTCACGAACCCTGACCGCGTCGCAGACCGGGCGGCCGGGTGTCACGAACCCGGACCGCGTCCGTCCCTCCTACGGGGGCAGGGCGACGACCGACCGCGGTCGTCGCGCGTCATCACCGGGACCGTCGCGACCGCGGCGTGGTGGACCGTCGCCCGGTGCCGTCGAAGGAGAGCAGCAATGTCAGCAGCATCGTCCCCGCTCGAGCGCGAGCTGCGGCGCATGGAGGTCATCGCGCGCCGCGAGCAGCTCCGGCTCGTGGGTCGCGTCCTGCCCCGCGTGGCCGAGCGCCGCCGCTGGGCGGACGCCCCGCGACGTCAGTCCCCGACGACCGCGACCCGGTAGACGACCCCGTCGGCCCGAGCGTCGCACCCGCCGAGAGCTGCACCCGCGGCCGAGCGCTGCACGTCCGGGTGCATCCCTCGTCCCGGAGCGCATCTCTCGGCGCGGAGGCGCTCAGCCCGGTGCGCCCAGGCCGGCGAGGGTGCGCGCGCGGAGGAGCACATCGTCGAGCATCTGCGGCGTGAGCCGTCCGGTGAACGTGTTCTGCTGGCTCACGTGGAAGCACCCCAGGAGGGTGAGGGTCGGCGCGGAGGCTGCCTGCCCGACGTCGGGCACCGCGCTCGCGGGACGTCCCGCCGCGGCGCCGGCCGGCGCGGGTTCGCGCCGGCGCAGCGTCACCTCCGCGCCGTGCGCGAACCGCGGCCGGGGCCGGGGGACGTCCCAGCCCTGCTCAGCGAGCGTGGACAGGAGCGCCTGCCACCCGAAGCCACCGAGCACGACCGCGACGCGCACGGTCGCGCCGAGCAACTCGACCTCGCGCGCGAGGTACGGCCCGCACCGGCGGCGTTCCTCGGGCGTCGGCTTGTTGTCGGGCGGGGCGCACCGCACCGGGGCGGTGACGCGGATCCCGGTGAGGCGCAGCCCGTCGTCGGCGGTCACGGACGTCGCCTGGTTGGCCAGGCCCGTGCGGTGCATGGACGCGAAGAGGAAGTCGCCGCTGCGGTCGCCCGTGAACATGCGGCCTGTGCGGTTGGCCCCGTGCGCCGCGGGCGCGAGCCCGACGACGAGGATTCCCGCGCGCTCGTCGCCGAACCCGGGCACGGGTCGGGCCCAGTAGTCGTCCTCGCGGAACGACGCGCGCTTGACGTCGGCGACGTGCTCGCGCCACGCGACGAGCCGCGGGCACGCTCGGCACTCGACGAGGTGCGCGTCGAGCGCCGCTAGCGTCGGCGCGGTGCGGGCGCTGAGCGGGTACTCGGGTTCGTCGGGCGTCACCCACCCATTCTCCGCGCCGAGCACGACGTTGCTGTCGTTATCCGGCGGATAGCGACAGCAACGTCGTGCTCGACGGCGCGTGGTGTCGTTCTCGGCGCCGGGGCCGGCCGGGGGCCGCGCCGGGTCAGACGCCGCGGTCGGCGAGGGCCGTGGCCTCGGCGAGCGTCGCGGCGTCGTCGGGGACGTCGACGGCCGCCTCGTGGCCGGGCTGGTCGACGGCGCCCGCGGCACGGGGTCCGCCGGTCGGCCCGTCGGTGGTGGTCGTGCTGCCGACCTCCGCCGGCTCCCGGGTGCCGAGGGCGTCCGCCGCGTCGTCCGGGACGGGCGCGCCGAACGTGTGCCGCAGGCCGAGCAGGACGACCCCCGCGACGACGACGACACCGAACATCACGGCGGCCATCGTCACGGGCGGCGACCCGCCGAGCAGCCCGGTCACCGGCGCGACGACCGCGCCGACGCCGAACTGGAACGCCCCGATGAGCGCCGCCGCGCTCCCGGCGCGGTGCGCGTTGCGCTCGAGCGCGATGGCGGGGACGGACGGCATGACGAAGCCCGCGGTGCCGAGCGTGAGGACGATGAGCGGGACGAGCCACGCGAGCCCGCCGCCGGCGAGCGCCGCGACGAGCAGCCCGCCCGAGAGGACGAAGCCCGCCGCGACCGCGCCCTGGAGGATGCGCTCGGGCGCCACGCGGCCCACGAGCGCGCCGTTGATCTGGCTGCCCGCGGTCACCGACACCGCGCCGACGCCGAACACGATCGCGTACTGCTGCGCGGACATGCCGAAGAAGTCCTGGAACACGAACGTCGACGCGGAGATGTAGGTGAACATCGCGGCCATGTAGAAGCCCGCGATGAGCGCGAGCCCGATGAACGACCAGTCCGTGAGGAGCGATCCGTACGAGCGCAGGGCGGCGACGGTCCCGCCCGAGCGCCGGCGCTCCGCGGGCAGGGTCTCGCGCAGGCGGAGCAGCACGAGCACGAACAGCACCGCCCCGACGACGGCGAGCGCGACGAACATGCCGCGCCACGAGCCGAGCCGCAGGAACTGGGCGCCGATGGTCGGGGCGAGGATCGGCGCGACGCCCACGACGAGCATGAGCCGCGCGATGACCTTGCCGATCTGGTAGCCCTCGAACGAGTCGCGCACGATCGCCATGGAGAGCACCATCCCGGCGGCCGCGGCGAGGCCCTGGACGAACCGCAGACCGGTGAGCGCGGCGACGGACCCGGCGAACACGATCCCCGCGGACGCGGCGACGTACACCGCGAGGGAGACCAGCAGGGGAGCGCGGCGCCCTATCGCGTCGGAGACCGACCCGATGAGGAGCTGGCCGAGCGCGAGCCCCGCGAGGGTCGCGGTGAGCGTGAGCTGGACGCGGGACTCGGTCGTGCCGAGCTCGTCGACGATGCGCGGGAAGGCGGAGAGGTACAGGTCGATCGTCAGCGGACCGATCGCGGTGAGCGCGGAGAGGAGCAGGACGAGGCCCGCGCTGATGCGCCCGGGTCGGGCGGGAGCGGCGGGGCTCGTGGAGGGTCCGGTGCCCGGCTGGGCGGCGACGGGCGCGGTCGGCGCCGGGGTCGCGGGTGGGGTGGAGGCCATGACAGGGGCAACCGCGGGCGGGGCGCCACATGTTCCCGGACGCCGTACGCGATCGGATGCTGAGACGGTGGAACGGTCTCAGGCTCCGACGCGCGCCTCGCCGTCGCGCTGGCCGTCACCGAAACCGTCACCGTCACCGTCACCGTCACCGCCACCGACGCCGACCCCGTGCCCTGCCGCTGCGAGTCCGCGCCGTGCACGGGCTTCCTCGGCGGCGTCGTCGAGCTCGACGGCGAGGGCGCGGGCCGCGTCGTGCAGGTCCGCCGCGGGGCGGGTGTCGCCCGCGGCGAGCACGGCCTCCCCGAGCGCGTTGAGCGCCTCCGCCTCGACGAGTCGTGCGCGCACGCGTCGCGCCAGGTCGACCGCAGCCCCGCCAGCCGCGACCGCCTCGGCGACGGAGCCCGCGGCGAGCAGCGCGGTCGTGAGGGCGCTGCGCGCCTCGGCCTCGGCGTCGGGGTCCCCGAGCGCGACGGCGGCCCCCACCGCGGCCCGCAGCTCCGCGACGCCGGTCTCGGTCTCGCCGGAGCCCACGAGGAGTCGTCCCACGTGCACCCGGGCGCGCGTCGCGAGCCCTGCGTCGCCGAGCGACGTCGCGCTGGCGAGCGCGTCGCGGTGCTGCGCGAGCGCGCGTTCGAGGCTGCCCTCGGCCTCGGAGAGGATCGCGGCGTTGCTCGACACGATGGCGACGTTGAGGACGTCGCCCACGCGCCGCGAGAGCGCGAGCGCCCGCTCGTAACCGGCACGCGCGTCGTCGTGCCGCCCGAGGATGCGGTGCACGTCCGCGAGGTTCCCGACGGCGCGACCCTCGCTGACCGGGTCGCCCGCGGTCCGCGCACCGCCCGCCGCGTCGCGGTACGCGGTCTCGGCCTCATCGAGGCGACCGAGCCGCTTGTACACGTTACCGACGCGGTTGAGCGTCTGGCCGGGGCGCGGGTCGTCGCCGCGCTCGAGCGAGCGGACGAGCTGGGCGAGTGCCTCGTCGTACCGGCCCAGCCGTTCGAGCGCTCGCCCGAGGTCCCGCCCGGCCTGCGACCGTCCGGAGGGCCGCCCGTGCTCGACCGCCGCCGCGTGCACCGCGACGGCGTCCTCCGAACGGCCCGCGGAGTCGAGGTACGGCGCGAGCAGGGCGGAGAGGTCGGTCACCGGGTCGGCGAGCTCGTGCTCCGCGGCGAGCGCCGACGTCGCGACGAGCAGGTCCCGGTGGGCGTCGAGCCACGCGAGCGCGACATCGGTCGTGCGCGCGGCCACCGCGTCCTCCGACCCGGCCGAGTCCGACCCGGCCGTGCGCCCAGGCGCGTCGTGGTGGGGCGACGTCGCGCGCACGGCGGGCCGGGCGGCGTCGAGCAGCCGGGCGGCGAGCCGCCCGACGGCGGTGGCCCGCGCGGAGAACGGGTCGTCGGACCGGGCGAGGTCGGCGGCGAGGGTGCGGACGGCGTCGGGCACGACGACCTCGCCGTGCGGCCCGTGCGTGACGAGGTGCGCGCGACCCAGCGCGGCGAGCGCATCCCGGCTCTCGCTCGTCGAGACGCCGAGGAGCACGGCGACCCAGGCAGCGTCGAGCGGCACCGGGACGAGGGCGAGGAGGCGCAGGGCGCGGGCGTGGTCGGCGGGGAGGTCGCGGTGCGCCGCGGCGAGCGCCGGGTGCAGGGTCGGTCCGGGCAGCTCCTCGACCCGGCGGGCGTGGTCGGCGAGCGACCAGCCGGGCCGCGCGCGGACGTCGTCGGCGACGCGCACCAGCGCCGCGGGGAGGCCCCCGCACGCGCGGACCAGCCGGGTCGAGGCCTCCGGCTCCGCGGCCACGCGGTCCGCGCCGACGACCGACCCGAGGAGCGCGAGCGCGGCGTCCTCGGGGAGCGGGTCCAGGGTCGTGCCGATCGCGCCGGGGAGGTCGAGCACGCGGTGCGCCGTGGCCACGACGTGCGCCGTGGTCGGCAGGTGCGCGACGACGTCCGCGACCTGCGCGGCGTCGGTCGCGTCGTCGAGGACGACGGTCGTGCGACGGCCGCCGAGCGCGGTCCCGAGGCGTGCGGCGAGGGTGGGGAGGCTGCGCGCGTCCGCCGCGGGCGGCGGCGCGCCGAGCGCCTGGAGCAGCGCGTCGAGCACGACGGCGGCCGAGGACGCCGCGCCGCCCGGTTCCCCGTGCACGTCGACCTGCACGACCACGTCCGCCGGGACCTCGCGCGCGACGGCGAGCGCGACGCTCGTCGTCCCCGTCCCGGCGAGACCCGTGACGGTCACGACGCGCGGTGCGGTGCTGCCGGGCGCGTCCTCGTCCGGTGGCTCCGCGAGCACCGCGACCAGGCGGGCGACCTCGCCGTCCCGGCCGACGAGCGGGCGGTCGGGCGCGACCGGCCCCCGTCGCGCGGTCGGCGCCGCGGCGTGCGGTCGGTTCGTGGCGCGCGGCCCGGTGCGCGCCGCCGCGTCCACGGCGGTGCCCTGCGCGGAGGCTGCCCGCGCAGCCGTCCGGTACGCCGCGCGCCACCCGGCGGGACGTGCGTCGCCGAGGGCCTGCGCGACGTCGGCGAGGAGGTCGACGTCGAGCCGCGAGCGGCCGTCCCGGAAGACGTCGTAGACGGTCACGCGGCCGGGGCGCGACTCCGCGGCGGGCACGCCCCGTGCGGTGCGGAGCGCGCCGACGCGCCGCGCGATCTCCGTGTACGAGGGGTCGCCGGCCCAGGCGCGCAGCGCCCGCAGACGGGTCGCGAGCTCGTCCACCGACCCGGCGCCCACGGGGGACGGCGACGGGTCGAGGGGCACCGCGCCAGGCTAGCGACGGCCACCGACCGGCGCCCGACGTGACCGCGCCGCGCGCGAGGCCTCGGGCGCGGGACGACCGGGTGAAGAACGCGCCCGCGCCGTTCGGGATCGTTCGGGACGCGTGCCCCGGCGTCCCCGCGCGGTCACGCTGCCCGGGGGCCGCGACGACCGCGGCGCGACGGACCGCGTCGGTGGCGCGGGGAGACGAAGGAGCGACGGTGGGCCTGTTCGACAAGCTCAAGGACATGTTCTCGGGGACCGCGGACCTGTACGCGAAGGAGGACGCTCCCGCGCTCACGGCCGCGCAGCAGCGCGGTCTCGCGTTCGGCGCGGTCTACGCCGTCGAGGGCGTGCTGCCCATCAACGCGCTGACGGTGGAGGCGGACGCCCGCACGGCCGCGAAGCCGCTCGCGGCGGGGTGGGACGTGCGGGGCGCGGACGACGTCGAGCGCACGTACGAGTTCCTGCTCACCCAGGGGCACCGCGGCTACTACGCGATCGCGATGCCCAAGGTCGAGGAGCTGTACTCGGGCCGGCTGAGCCGCCGGGACGCGAAGGGCGCGGCCGAGCAGCACGCCGCCCAGGCGCGGCAGGAGGCGACGGCGCGCGGCCTCGACCCCGAGCGCGCGGTCGCGTTCTACCAGGGCTGGAGCGCGTCGGCGCAGGTGGGCGGGCACGGTGAGCTCGCGGACCCGCTGCCGCCGTCGATCGCGGCGTGGGACGCGGCGCGGGTCGTGCACGTCAGCCGCCTCGCGGTCGACGCCGGGTTCGTCACGCCCGAGCGGGCGTGGGCCGCGATCGAGGAGGCCGTCGTGATGTCGCGCCCTGCGTACGCGTCGTGGGAGCAGTTCGGCGACGGGTTCCTCGCCGGGCGCGCGTTCTGGTCGGCGGGCAACCGCACCCCGATCGACCAGGACCTGCCCGACTTCAAGCGCGCGGTGCGACGACTCCTGGACACCGAGTCGTCCCCGTGGCGGACACTGTCGTACTGACGGCGGCCGACCCGCGCCCTGCGGTCGGGTAGCGGGCGGCGCGCCCGACGCCCGGGACATGGGCCGGGCGGGCCGTCCGCGGGAGCCGAGAGATCGAACGACGGGACGGGAGGGCGGACGGTGCACCGGTCGCCGTGGTGGTGGCGCGCAGGGCTCCTGCTCGTCGTGGTCGGCGTCGGCGCGGCGTTCGTGGTCGCCGACGACGGTCTGCGCTCCGAGGTCCATGCCGCGTTGTCGAACCTCGCGCGGGCGCTGTTCTGACGGACGCGCCGCCCCGGCGAGAACGACGACACGCGCCGTCGAGCACGACCTTGCTGTCGCCAGGAGCGTCAGAACGACAGCAAGGTCGTGCTCGGCGCGGTGGTCAGCCCTGGGCGTCGCGCCAGGCGACCCACTCCCGCACGAGCGACAGGTCGTAGTCCGGCCCGCTCGTGCCGACCGTGAACAGCGTCGCGCCCGCGGCGACGAGCGCGTCCGCGGACTCCGACGGCGGCCGCGAGACGCCGACCGAGCGCTCGACGAGCGTGGCGGTGTCGCGGCCGACGGCCTCGCCGTGCGCGTCGAGGATCGCGCTCTTGCGCGCGAGCGTCTCCGCGTCGCCGAACGAGTGCCACACGTCCGCGTGCTCCGCGACGACGCGCAGGGTCTTGCGCTCGCCGCCGCCACCCACGAGGACGGGGATGTCGCGCGTCGGCGCGGGGTTCGACGCCGCCCAGCGGGCCTTGATCCGCGGCGGCGCCTCGGCGAGGTCGGCGATGCGCCCGCCCGCGGTGCCGAACTCGTACCCGAACCGGTCGTAGTCCTTCTCGAACCAGCCCGCCCCGATCCCGAGGACCAGGCGCCCGCCGCTGATGTGGTCGACCGTCCGTGCCATGTCGGCCAGGAGGTCCGGGTTGCGGTAGCTGTTGCACGTCACGAGGGCGCCGATCTCGACGCGCTCCGTCTGCTCGGCCCACGCGCCGAGCATGGTCCAGCACTCGAAGTGCTTGCCGTCGGGGTCGCCGGTCAGGGGGAAGAAGTGGTCCCAGTTGAAGATGACGTCGACGCCGAGGTCTTCCGCGCGCAGCACGGCGTCGCGGACCTGGGCGTAGTCGGCGTGCTGCGGCTGGAGCTGGACGCCGATGCGGTAGGGGTGCCGGGATGAGGTCATGCGGGGCAATGTACGTCCGGGCCGAGCACGACGACACCCCGCGTCGAGCACGAGCCTGCTGTCGCAAAGAGCGTCAGAACGACAGCAAGGTCGTGCTCGGCACCTAGGGTGGGCGCATGAAGCGACTGGTGGGCCTGCTCGTGACGCTCGTGGTGATCGTGGCGGTCGCCGTCGTGGCGGACCGGGTCGCCGTGGGTGCCGCGGAGCGCGGCGCGGTGACGGCGTTCGAGCAGCAGGCCGACGACGTCACCGGGGCGCAGCTCGACATCACGGGGTTCCCGTTCCTCACGCAGCTCGCGCGCGGCGAGCTGTCGCACGTCACGGGCTCCGCAGACACCGCGTCGTTCGGCGGCTACGCGATCTCCGACGTGCAGGTCGAGGCCCAGGGCGTGAGCACGTCGGAGCCGCACCGGATCGCGTCCGGGACGGCGTCGGGGGTCATCGCCGCCGAGTCGCTGCAGCAGATCGTCGCGGAGCAGACCGGCCTGGACGTGGGGATCACCGCGACGGACGACGTCCTCTCGCTGGCCTTCGACCTGCTGGGCGCGACGATCACGGTCGACGTGACGCCGCGCGTGTCCGGCCCGGCCGAGCTCGCGGTCGACGTCGTCGCGGTCCGCACGGGCCTCGGGACGGTGTCGGTCGACGACCTCCCGTCGGGGATCTCCCGCGCCCTGTCCGACCTGCGGGTCCCGCTCGACCTGCCCGACGGCGTCGCGCTCGACTCCGTGTCCGTCGTCGAGGGCGGGGTGCGCGTCGGGGTGACCGGGACCGACGTCGTCGCCGAGGACCTGGTGGCGTCGTGACCCGCGCGGCCGGGGTGGCGCGGTGACCGAGGCGTCGGTCGACGAGCACCACGTGCGTGCGGCGCGCCTCGCCGCGCACCGCCTGCGGTCACCCGACCTGCCCGACGTGCCGACCGCCGTCGGGCACCTCGTCGCCGTGCAGGGCCAGGAGTTCCACCCGGCGCTGTGGGGCCTCACGCGCCGCCTGCGGCCCGAGGCCCGGCCCGGCGCGGCCGGGGCCGCCGCGGCCTGCGACCGCGGGGAGGTGGTGCGCACGCACGTGCTGCGCCCCACCTGGCACCTCGTCCGGTCCGACGACGCCCGCTGGCTCGTCGAGCTCAGCGCGCCCCGGGTGCACCAGGCGAACGGGACGATGTACCGGCAGGTCGGGACGACCGGGCACGCCGCCGAGATCGACCTCGTCGTCGCGGCGGTCCAGGAGCGGCCCCGGACGCGTCGCGAGCTCGCGGGCCTGCTCGCCGCGCGTGGCCGCCCGCTCGAGGGCCTCGCACTGGGCTACGTGCTCGCGCACGCCGAGCTCGACCGGCTGCTGATCAGCGGGCCCCTCGACGGGAAGCAGCAGACGTACGCCGCGTTCGACGACCGCGTCCCCGCAGGCTACGGGCCGCTCGGCGAGCGGTTCGACCGCGACGCCGCGCTCGTCGAGCTGCTGCGCCGCTACCTCGCGGGCCGCGCGTACGCGACGGTGAAGGACGTCGCGCAGTGGTCGGGCTTCACGCTCACCGACGTGCGGCACGCGCTCGACCTGCTCGGGGAGGAGGTCGTGGCGGTGCCCGGCGCGGGCGCGCTGGAGGGGGCGACCCTCTGGCGGCTCGCCGACGCCGGTCCCCGCGTGGTCGATCCCGGCCCGTTCGTCGGCGCCCTCGCGCCCGACGGCGACCCTGACCGCCCGGTCGTCGACCTGCTGCAGAGCTACGACGAGCTCCTCATGTCCTACGGCGAGACCCGCGCGGTCGTCGTGGCGGAGGGGGTCGACCTGGGCGACCGGCTCGGGTCGTTCATCCACGCGGTCGCGGTCGACGGCGTGGTCGTCGGACGGTGGCGCTGGGTCGTCGGGACGCGGGGCGTCGTCGTCGAGCCCCAGTGGCGCCGCGCGCCCACGCCTGCGGAGACGGCGGCGTTCGACGAGCAGGTCGCCGCCGTCTCCGCGCACTGGTCCCGACCCGCTGACACCGCGCCCGCACGCCGGTAGGGTGCGGGCACCCGCAGAGCGGCGGGCCACGCAGGGGACAGGGGGAGACGATGCGCGACACCGCGCAGGACGACAGGGCACGCCCGGACGGCACCGGGGACGACGGCGGACCGGGGCGGTCGACCCGCTGGCGGGCGCCGCTGGTCGGCGGGGCGCTCGTCGTCGCGGTGCTCGGGGTCGGGGTCGCCGCGGCGCTGACCGGTCGCGCGGCGGGCACCGAGCCGAGCGACGCCGTCGGCGGTGCACCGGTCGCGGAGGCCCCCGGGGACGACCCGGCGCTCGCCGCGGAGACCCCCGCGCCGGTACCGGTCGAGACCAACGGGGTGCAGCAGTGCGGCACCTTCACCGGTACCGCGGGCACGCCGGTCCAGGTCCGCGGCGACGACGGCGAGCCGACCGAGCTCGGCGGTCTCGAGGGCTGGTGGAACGGCACCCCGGCGAGCGACGCCGGTGGGTGGCTCGACGTCGAGAAGTGGCCCCGCCAGGTGCTCGACCACCCCGCCACGGTCACCGTCGAGACGACGACCGGCACCGTCCTGGAGTCGTTCGACCGCCGTACCTGCACGGGTGTCGAGGACTGGACGGTGCCGGACCTGTCCGCGCTGCCGCCGTCGACCGTCGTCGTGCTCGACGCGGAGACGGGCGAGGTGCTCGCCGAGCACCCGGTGGAGCTCGTGACGCCCTGACCTCGCCCCGGCTCAGGGGCGGGGCGTGCCGGGGCGCGTGACGAGGTGGATCAGCACCGACGTCAGCACGATCACGCCGACGTACACCGCCATCGCGACGGGCGACGTCACGGCGAGGACCGTCAGCGCGACGTTCCCCACGAGGTGCAGCGCGACCGCGGCCGGCACCCCGCCCCGCAGGCGCTCGCTGACCAGCCAGTACGCGCTCGAGAGCGGGATCATCGCGAGCAGGAACAGCACCGCCTCGACGCTCACGAGGCCGAGCGACGACTGCCACGTCCCGGTGAGGGCGAACAGCGGCAGGTGCCAGACCGCCCACACGGCGCCGAGCACGACCGACGTCGCGAGCGGCGAGCGCCGACGCCGCAGGCGGGGCTGCGCGTAGCCGCGCCACCCGAACTCCTCCGACAGCGGCCCGGCGCACAGCGAGACGAGGGCGAACAGGAGCGGTCCGCCCGACCCGGCGACGGCCGCCGCGCCGGCCGACAGGTCCGCCGTCGGGCCGCCGAGGAACGGCACGACGAGCGCGGTCAGGACCGCGGGCGCGGCGCCGATCCCGACCGCGGCCGGGAGCCAACGCCCGGCCGCGCCCCAGCGCGCGGCCCGCGGGCTGCGGCGGCCGGCCACCCGCAGCACGAGCGCGGCCAGGCTCGGGCCGAAGCCGCCGAGCGCGAAGAGGGCGAACACGACGGGGTCGACGAGGTCGCCGCCGAGCAGCCACGCGGCGCCCCACGACGCCCAGGACAGCCCGAACGCGAGCGTCCAGAACGCGGCGAGCCCGCCGCGGAGCGGCCGCCCGGGGCCGTCCGGGGACAGGGCGGAGCCGTCCGGGGACGCGGCGGGCGAGACGCGCCGGGACCGTGACGCTGTGGGGAGAGGACGTGCGCTGGTCGTCATGTCTCGATCTCACCGCTTCGTCCCGTTCCGGGGAGCCCGGGCCGCCCCCGACCGGGAGTAGGGACAACCCCCGTCCGGCTCGCCGAGCACGGCCCTGCCCGTCGTCGAGCACGACCTGGAGGTCGTTCTGGGCCTCAGAACGACCCTCATGTCGTGTTCGGCGGGGACGGGGGGTGGCAGGGTGGGGGTGTGACGACGACCGCCGAACCCGCACGCTCCGGCAACTGGGCCGGGAACCTCACCTACTCCTCCGTCGAGGTCGTGCATCCCCGGACGCCCGAGGCACTGGCCGACGTCGTGCGGCGCTCGCCGCGCGTCAAGGCGCTCGGGTCCCGGCACTCGTTCGGGGACGTCGCGGACACGACCGGCACGCACGTCGTCCTCGACCGGTACGACGACGGCCGCCCGCCCGTCGTGGTCGACCCCGCCACGGGCGTGGCGTCGGTCGCGGCGGGGCTGCGGTACGGCGACGTGACGCGGCACGTGCAGGCGGCGGGCCGCGCCCTCGCGAACCTCGCGTCGCTCCCGCACATCTCCGTCGCAGGGTCCGTCGCGACGGCGACCCACGGCTCGGGCGACGAAGTCGGCTCGCTGGCGAGCGCCGTCGTCGGGCTGGAGCTGGTCACGGGGGACGGCGAGAGCCGGACCTTGCGCCGCGGGGACGCGGACCTCCCGGGAGCAGTCGTCGCGCTCGGGGCGCTGGGCGTGGTGACGCGGGTGGAGCTCGAGACCGTCCCGACGTTCGACGTGCGCCAGGACGTGCACGTCGGGCTGTCGTGGGACGCGGTGGCGGCGCACTACGACGAGCTCACGGCGTCGGCGTACTCGGTGAGCCTCTTCACCGACTGGGGGCCCGACGGCGTGCAGCAGGTCTGGCGCAAGTCGCGCCTCGTGCCGGGGGAGACCGGGACGGCGCGCGCGGACCTCTTCGGGGCGACGCCCGCCGCGACGATGCTGCACCCGCTGCCCGGCATCGACCCCGTGCACTGCACGCCGCAGCTCGGCGCGCCCGGTCCGTGGAACGAGCGGCTGCCGCACTTCCGCCTCGACTTCACGCCGAGCAACGGCGCCGAGCTCCAGTCGGAGTACCTCGTGCCGCGCGCGCGGGCGCAGGAGGCGTTCGCCGCGATGCGCGACCTCGGCCCGCGCGTGACGCCGCTGCTCCAGGTGGGGGAGATCCGGACCGTCGCGGCCGACGCGGAGCCGCTGTGGCTCAGCCCGTTCGACGGCCCGGCGGTCGGCGTCCACCTCACGTGGAAGCCCCTGCCCGACGACGTCGCGCGCGTCCTGCCCGACGTCGAGGCCGCGCTCCTCCCGCTGGGCGCGCGCCCGCACTGGGGCAAGCTCTCGCACGCGCTCGTCCACGACCCGGGCTCGGTCGCGGCGCTCTACCCGCGCTTCGACGACTTCGGCGACCTCGTCCAGCGCTACGACCCCGACGCCCGCTTCCTCGGCGGCTACGTCGAACGCCTCCTGGCATCCTGACCCCCCGCCGCCCCCTCCCCGCCCCCCACCCCCCCCGCCGACCCCGACCCTGCACCCCGTCGAGCACGACGTTGCTGTCGGAATGCGGGTTATTCCGACAGCAAGGTCGTGTTCGGCGAGGTGGTTCGTCACGGTTCGGCGTCGATGTCTCCGCCGGTTTGGTGAGTGGAGCCGTGCGGCCTCACACTCGTGCGCAGGTGCTGCGCACCGCCGGGTCCTCTGTTCCCCGTACGTTCCTCGGCCTCCGGGCCGGGTGCTGACGTAACACGACGGAGACGATCGGTGTCTACGCTGCCCCTGCCCGGCCCCCACCCGATCGGAGAACACCATGCGTACGACCCTGCGCAAGCTCCCCCTCGGCCTCGTCGCGCTCACCGCGACGAGCGCCCTCCTGCTCACCGCGTGCACCGACGCCTCCCAGACCGGGACGGACGGCAGCACCGCAGGATCCGACGAGACGTCGTCCGCGCCGTCGTTCGACCCCTCGACCATCGAGGTCGACGACGCGGCCGCGGCGCTGCTGCCCGAGGACGTCGCGTCCGCGGGGACGCTCGTCGTCGCCTCGAACACGGAGTACGCGCCCGCCGAGTTCATCGACGCGGACGGCACGACCCCGATCGGCTTCGACATCGACGTCATCAAGGCCGTCGGCGCGACGCTCGGCCTCGACGTCGAGGTCCAGTCGGCCGACTTCCCGGCGATCATCCCGGCGCTGGGCACCAAGTACGACGCCGGCATCTCCTCCTTCACGATCACGGAGGAGCGCATGCAGGAGGCCAACATGATCTCCTTCCTCAACGCGGGCTCCGCGTACGCGGTCGCGGCGGGCAACCCGGACGACGTCGACCCGGCGAGCCTGTGCGGGGTGACCGTCGCCGTCCAGACCGGCACCATCCAGGACGAGGACATCGCCGTGCAGAGCCAGGCGTGCACCGACGCGGGCGAGGAGAAGATCGACATCCTCCAGTACGAGTCGCAGTCCGACGCCACGACGAACGTCGCGGGCGGCAAGGCGCAGGTCCTCTACGCGGACTCGCCGGTCATCGGCTACGCGGTCGAGCAGACCGGCGGCCAGCTCGAGCAGCTCGGCGACGTGTTCGACAGCGCGCCGCAGGGCGTCGTCGTCGCGAAGGACGACACCGAGCTCGCCGCCGCGATCCAGGCGGCGCTGCAGTCGCTCATGGACAGCGGCCAGCTCGTCGAGATCCTCGGTGCGTGGGGCAGCGGCGACGCCGCGCTCGAGACCGCGGAGATCAACCCGTCCGTCGGCTGACGCCCCCGTCCAGCCACCCCGACCCAGCCTCCGTCGTGTCGCGGGCGCCCGTGCGGCGCCCGCGACCGGCACACTGGACGCCTGCGCGGACGACGTCGTCCGCGCGGCCCGGCTCGTGCCCCGAGCCCCGACCCCCCGAGGTGCACCATGACCGGTAGGACACCCGGCGGCGACGCCGCCGGCGCACCGGGCGACGACCCGGTCCCCGACCGCATCCACGCCCGACCCGTCCCGCGGCCCGGCCGGTGGATCTCCGCCGTCGTGCTGCTGGTCCTCGCCGCGATGGCCGCGAACGCCCTGCTGACGAACGAGAAGTTCCGCTGGGACGTCGTCTGGCTCTACTTCCGCGACGTGACGGTCGTGCGCGGCGTGGGCTGGACGCTCGTGCTGACGTTCTGCTCGATGGCGATCGCGATCGTGCTCGCCGTGCTGCTCGCGATCATGCGACGGTCGGACAACCCCGTCATGAAGTCGGTGAGCTGGGGCTACATCTGGTTCTTCCGCGGCACCCCGATCTACACCCAGCTCGTGTTCTGGGGCCTGGTCTCGGTGCTCTACCCGCGCCTGAGCCTCGGCATCCCGTTCGGTCCCGAGTTCTTCGAGTTCCGCACGGCGGACCTGTTCACGGCGTTCGTGTGCGCGCTCATCGGGCTCTCGCTCAACGAGGCCGCGTACCTCGCCGAGATCGTGCGCGCGGGCCTCGGGTCCGTCGACCCGGGCCAGACCGAGGCCGCCAAGGCGCTCGGCATGAAGGACGGCAAGATCCTCCGGCGCATCGTGCTGCCGCAGGCGATGCGCGTCATCGTGCCCCCGACGGGCAACGAGACGATCTCCCTGCTCAAGACGACGTCGCTCGTCCTCGCCGTGCCGTTCACGCTCGACCTGCAGTACTCGACCAACGCCATCGGCAACCGGCTCTTCCTGCCGATCCCGCTGCTCATGGTCGCGGCGATCTGGTACCTGCTCATCACGAGCGTCCTCATGGTCGGCCAGCACTACATCGAGCGGTACTACGGCCGCGGGTTCGGCACGCAGACGACCCGACGCCGCGGGCGCGGGCCGGGAGGCGCGGGCGGCGGACGCCGGAAGCCCAGCAAGCAGGACCTCATCGCGGCGTCCGGCACGACCAAGGACGACCCCTTCCTGGAGGTGACCCCGTGAGCGGGACGCACGACGCGGCATCCTCGGCGGCCGGCCGCACGGACGACCGGGCGCAGGCCGGCACGAGCACGCCGATGGTGCAGATCGAGGGCCTGCACAAGATGTTCGGCGACCTGCACGTGCTCCGGGGCGTGGACCTCGAGGTCCCGCGCGGCTCGGTGTGCGTCGTCCTGGGACCGTCGGGCTCGGGCAAGTCGACGCTCCTGCGCTGCGTCAACGAGCTCGAGGAGATCACGGGCGGGCGCGTCCGCGTCGACGGCGAGCTCATGGGCTACCGCGAGGTCACCAAGGACGGGCGGACCCGCCTGCACCGCCTGCACCCCAAGGTCGTGGCGCGCCAGCGCTCGCGGATCGGCATGGTGTTCCAGCGGTTCAACCTGTTCCCGCACATGACGGCGCTCGAGAACGTCGCGGAGGCGCCGGTGCAGGTGCACGGACTCGCGAGGTCGGCGGCGCGCGCGCAGGCGACCGAGCTCCTGGCGCGGGTCGGTCTCGCCGACCGCGCCGACCACTACCCGGCGCAGCTCTCCGGCGGCCAGCAGCAGCGCGTGGCGATCGCGCGGGCGCTCGCGATGGAGCCCGAGCTCATGCTGTTCGACGAGCCGACGTCGGCGCTCGACCCCGAGCTCGTCGGCGAGGTGCTCGCCGTCATGCGCGACCTCGCGCGGTCCGGCATGACGATGATGGTCGTGACGCACGAGATCGGGTTCGCGCGCGAGGTCGCGGACACCGTCGTCTTCATGGACGAGGGCGTCATCGTCGAGCAGGGCACGCCCGACCAGGTGCTCGGCGACCCGCAGCACGAGCGCACGCGGTCGTTCCTCGCGCACGTGCTGTAGGCGACGTCACCGGGGGTGCCGACGGGTGGCCGCGAGATCGGCCCGAGCGTCCGAGATCGGCCCTCGGTGGGTCGACCTGGTGACGCGGGGGTCGATCTCGCGCTTCTGCTCAGCCTGCGCGACGGCGGCGCGGGAGCGCAGGGGCGTCGTGCGCCGCGAGGAGCCGGGGCGAGAGACCGGTGGGGCGTGCGACCGTGACCATCTCCCCGCTGAGCGCCCGGCCCAGGTGCACGAGCGGCAGCATGTTCTCGTGCTCGACAACGAGCGCGTCGTAGATCGGGGTCTCGCTGTCCGGGGCGGGGGCGAGGGAGTGGGAGAGGGATCGCGTCAGCACGCCTCCCACCTTCCGTGAACGACGTGCGTTCCGCGACCGGAAGCGGTGACGTGTCCGTGAGGCGTTCGTGGAGACGTTCGTGGGGAACCAGCCACCGTGCGCCCACCGGTGGCGGGACGTGGGGCGGCGCAGTTCAATGCTCCTGACGCGGGTCCGCCGCCGCGTCCGGGTCGTCCCCGGGAGGACCGCATGAGCCTCGCCCCGATCGTCCACGAGCTCCGCCTCGCGTGCCCCCTCGAGGTCGCCTTCGACACGTACGCCGACCGGATCGCGGAGTGGTGGCCGCCCGGGTTCACCGACGACGCCGCGTCGTTCTCCGGGCTCGTCGTCGAGCCCGTCGTCGGCGGCCGCGTGGTCGCGTCCCACGGCGTCGACGAGCACGTGTGGGGGCGCGTCACGCTCTGGGAGCGGGCGACGCACCTCGCGCACACGTTCACCCCGGGTCAGCCGCCCGGCCGGGCGTCGCTCGTCCGGCTCGACCTGCGGCCGAGCGCGACCGGGACCGCCGTGCGGTTCGAGCACGGCGGCTGGGCGCCCGGCAGCGAGCGCGTGCGGTCGCGCTTCACCGGCTGGCCGCGCATCCTCAGCCGCTACGCACGCCTCGCCGAGCACCCCGACCCGGAGAAGTGAGCCCCGGGCTCGCGGGGGACCGCTGCAGCCTCACCAGCCCCAGTCGCCCCAGTCCCAGCCGCCGTCGTCGGTGTTGCCGTTGTTGCCGTTGTTCCCGTTGCCGTTGCCGGGCTGGTCCTGCTGCTCGTCGCGCTCGTCCTGCTGCTTCTGCCGGTCGTCGAGCTCCTGCGACCGCTTGGCGGCGTCCTCCTCGGCCTTCGTGATCGCCGCCTCGCGCTCGGTGAGCTGCGTCGTCGCCGCGTCGAGCTCGGCGCGCTGCGACTCCAGGTCGGCGCGCTCCGACTCGAGCTGCTCGCGCTCGGCCGCGACCTCGCTCTGGACCCGCTGCGCCTCGGCCTTCTCGCGCTGCGCCTCGCCCTGCGCAGAGAGCGTCAGGCCGATGCCCACGAGCAGGCCGAGGGCGACGCCCGCGAGGCCGACGGCGGTCGGGACGAGCCACCGACGGCCGCGGTCGGGGGCGGCGTCCTCGTCGTCGTCGGCGCCGGGGAGCGCGAGCGGACCGACGCCCCCGGTGGCGCGCACCGGGCTCGCCGTCGCGCGCGGCGGTGCCGCGGCCGGGCCGGTGGGCGTCGGACCGACGGGGACGACGCCAGAGCGTGCGGCCCCGGCCGAGACCGCCGGTGCCGCGACCGTCGGGCGCGCGGCAGGGTCGTCCAGCAGCGCGCCGAGCGCGGGGAGGATCATCGTGGAGCTGGCGACCGGGTGGTCGTCGACGGCGCCCGTCGCGACCGGGGCGAGCGTCGCCACGTGCGTCGCGTCGGCCGCAGGGCCCGCGGGGTGCGCGACCCCGGTCACGCCCACCGCCGGGGTCGCGCCGGACGAGCGCTCCCGCAGGGACCGGCGGGTCGGCGTCGCCCCCGCGGGAGCGAGGTGCTCGGAGGGCAGCGGCTCGGTCGTCCGGAGCACCGGCGCGTCCGGGAGGGGCACGGGGGCCGAGGGTACCGGGGACACCGGGGACGCGGAGGCCGCCGCGTCCTCCCAGAACACCCACCCCGGGGGCGGGGCCGGCCAGGACGGGTCCGGGTGCCAGTCGGTCGTGGGGGTGAAGCCCTCGGGGACGGGCCACCCCGGGGGCGGTACGAACCGCACGGCCATGGGTCCTCCTTCGGTAGCGCCCGGGTCACGGTCGACGGGGACGCGGGGTCTCGACGGGGCTCCGGGTTCGACGGGAACAGTAGGGGAGTCGTGGCCTCCGGCACGAATCGCGCCGGCCGGGAGGACGGCGCCGGGACCGCTGTCCCCTGGGCGTGCGCCCGAGGCACGGCCGCGCCCGCGGCCCGGCGTCGTGGGTGGTCGCTGGTAGAACGGACGCAGACCGGCGAGGCGGCCCTGCTCCCGTCTCGGCGGCGGTCGTCCCCTGACCCGGAGGTGTGCGTGTTCCTCGTCGACGAGCCGGCGCTGCGGACCGCAGCGGCCGACCCTGGCCGGACCGCCACCGGCGGCGCGCCCGCGCGCGGGCGCGCCCTCGTGCACTCGGCGAGCGACCTCGTCGTCGCCGCCGACTGCGAGTACCGGCTCCTGTGCCGGCTCGACGAGCAGCTCGGCCGGGCCCCGCGTCCCGACGCGGCGGAGGACGTCATGCTCGCGCGCACCGCGGCGCTCGGCGCGCGGCACGAGAGCGAGGTCCTCGCGCGCTACGAGGCCGAGCACGGCGCGTTCGACCCGACGACGGGACGCGGCGTCGTGCGCCTCGAGCCGCCCCGCGGGATCTCCTGGGACGAGCTCGTGGCCGCGCAGGCGCGCACGCTCGCCGCGCTCGAGGCCGGGGCCGACGTCGTGCACCAGGCGGCCTTCTTCGACGGCTCCTTCCACGGGCGCGCGGACTTCCTCGTCCGGACCGGCACCGACGACACGGGGGCGGCCCGCTACGCCGTCGTCGACACCAAGCTCGCGCGGCGCGCCAAGGTCCCCGCGCTCCTGCAGCTCGCCGCGTACGGCGACCAGCTCCAGGCCGCGGGCGTGCCCGTCGATCCCGACGTCTCGCTCGTGCTCGGCACGCGCGAGCGCACGTCCCACCGCCTCGCGGACCTCCTGCCCGTGTTCCGGGACCGCCGCGACCGGCTCGTGCGGCTCACGGCCGAGCACGTCGCGCGCGACGGTCGCGCCCCCTGGGACGACCCTGCCGTCCGGGCGTGCGGGCGCTGCGCCGACTGCCGGGCGCAGATCGAGTCCCACCGCGACGTGCTGCTCGTGGGCGGGGTGTACGAGTCGCAGCGCGCACGGCTGCACGCGGCGGGGATCCGCACGATCGACGAGCTCGCGGCCGCGACCGACGAGACGCCGGTCCCCGACGGCATGAGCCGGTCCACGTTCGCGAAGGTGCGGCGTCAGGCCGCGCTCCAGCTCGGCACGGGCCCGTCCGACGGCACGGTCGTGTGGGCCGACGCGTCGGGGCCGCACGAGCTCTCGTGGCGCATCGACGACCCGGCGCCCGTGCTGGCGCTGCCCGCGCCGAGCCCCGGCGACGTCTTCTTCGACTTCGAGGGCGACCCGCTGTGGACGGACGAGGGCGGCACGAGCTGGGGCCTCGACTACCTGTTCGGCTGGGTCGAGCGCCCGGCCGCGCCCGAGGACCGGCCGGCCTTCCACGCGCTCTGGGCGCACGACCTCGCGGCGGAGCGCGACGCCCTCGTCGCGTTCGTCGACCACGTCAACGCGCGCCGCCGTACGTACCCGGACCTGCACGTCTACCACTATGCGGACTACGAGCGCGCGCACCTGCTCGCCATCGCCGCGCGGCACGGCGTGTACGAGGAGGAGGTCGACGACCTCCTGCGCGACGGCGTCCTCGTCGACCTGTACGCCGTCGTGCGCCAGGCGCTGCACGTCTCCGACAAGTCCCGGTCGATCAAGAAGCTCGAGCCGCTCTACATGGGCGACGAGCTGCGCACCGGCGACGTGACCACCGCCGCCGCGTCCGTCGTCGCGTACGCGGAGTACACCGCCCTGCGCGAGGCCGGCCGCGACGACGCGGCGGACGAGCTGCTCCGCGGGATCGCGGACTACAACCGGTACGACTGCGTGTCGACGCTGCGGCTGGGGGAGTGGTTGCGTCATGCGGTTCTCGCCTCCGAGGTGGTCGCCTCGGGTGCGGTGTCGGGGGAGGTGCGCGCCGTCTACCATCCGCGCCGCTCGTCCCTCGCGGCGCTCCCGCCAGACCCGACCACGACGGCGCGCACCTCCCCCGACACCGCCCTGTCCGTCACCTCTCCCGGGGGCGAGACCGCGCCCGACAGGCGGGGTGAAGATCCGGCGGACGTCGAGCTGCGGGAGCGGCCGTCCGCGGTGGTGCTGGAGGAGGAGATCCGGGAGGTCGTGGGGGAGGACCGGGCCCGGCGTGGCGACGACGAGCGGGCGCTCGCGCTGTACGGCGCGGCGGCGGGGTACTTCCGGCGCGAGGCGAAGCCGTTCTGGCACGAGCACTACTCGCGGCTCTCGCTCCCGGTGGACGAGTGGCTGGGGAGGCGCAACGCGTTCCTCGTCGAGCAGGCCGAGGTCGTCTCGGGCTGGGAGGTCGAGCCGGGGCGGCGGACGTGGTCGCGCCGCCTGACGCTCGTGGGTCGTCTCCCCGAGGGGAGCGACCTGCGCGTCGGGGTGGCGCCGTACGTGCTCTACGACCCGCCCCTGCCGCCGTGCGCCAAGACCGCCGCCGACGGCGTGCGCGGCTGGCTCACGGGGGCGTCGGTCGTGGACGCCGGGCGTCGGGCGACGCCCGCGGGCGACCGGGACGTGCTGGTCGTGCGCGAGCAGCTCCCGACCGGTGCCGAGCCGTTCGACGCGACCCCCGTCGCCCTCACCCCGTCTCCCGGTCCGAGCGCCAAGCCGCTCGAGGCGGCCGCGGAGGCCGCTGCCCGGGCCGCGCTCGGCACGTGGCGGACGACGGGGTCGCTGCCGCTCGACGCCGCGACCGACGTGCTCCTGCGGCGACCCCCGCGGCTCGCGCCGGAGACCGCCGTGCGGTCGGACGGCGCGCACGTCCCGGCAGGTGCCGACGGACCGGCCGCTCCCGGTCTCCCGCTCGTCGTGGACGGCGACGTGGTCACGGCGGTCACGACCGCCGTCGAACGCCTCGACGACTCGTACCTCGCGGTCCAGGGGCCGCCCGGGACGGGCAAGACGTACGTGGGGTCGCGCGTGGTCGCCCGGCTCGTCGCCCAGGGCTGGCGCGTCGGGGTCGTCGCGCAGTCGCACGCGGTCGTCGAGAACATGCTGCGGGCGGTCGTGCTCGGGGCGGGCGTCCCGCGCGAGGTCGTCGCGAAGAAGGTCGCGGCGGACGGCCCGTCGCCGCGCGCCGTGTACGACGAGCTCGACGGCACCCACCTCGCGGCGTTCGCGACGCAGCCGGGGCCGCGCGTCGTCGGCGGCACCGCCTGGGACTTCGCGGCGGACCGGCTCCCGGCCGGTACGCTCGACCTGCTCGTCGTCGACGAGGCGGGCCAGCTCTCGCTCGCGACCACCGTCGCGGTGTCGCGCGCCGCGCACCGGCTCCTCCTGCTCGGCGACCCGCAGCAGCTCCCGCAGGTGAGCCAGGGACGCCACCCGGAGCCCGTCGACCGCTCGGCGCTCGGCTGGCTCGCGGACGGTCACGGCGTGCTGCCCGCGCGCCGCGGCTACTTCCTGCCCGTGACGTGGCGTCTGCACCCGCGCCTCGCGCAGGCCGTCTCGACCCTCGCGTACGAGGACCGTCTCCACGCGCACCCGTGCACCGCGGCCCGCGAGCTCGACGGCGTCCCGCCCGGCGTCGAGCAGGTGCTCGTGGAGCACGAGGGGAACTCGGTGCGCTCGCCCGAGGAGGCGGCCGAGGTCGTCCGGCAGGTGGAGCGCGTCCTCGGACGGTCGTGGACGACGACGGTCGACGGGGCCACGGAGGAACGTCCCCTCGGCCAGGGCGACGTGCTGGTCGTCGCGGCGTACAACGCCCAGGTGTGGGCCGTGCGCGCGGCGCTCGAGGCCGCGGGCTACCCGGACGTCGAGGTGGGCACGGTCGACCGGTTCCAGGGGAAGGAGGCGCCGGTCGTCGTCGTGACGCTCGCCGCGTCCTCCGGCCGGGACGCCTCGCGCGGCCTCGGGTTCCTGCTGTCGCGGCACCGCGTCAACGTCGCGGTCTCGCGGGCGCAGTGGCGCGCAGTCGTCGTGCGCGCGCCCGGGCTCACCGACGCGCTGCCGCACTCACCGCGGGGCGTGGAAGAGCTCGGTGCGTTCCTCGGGCTGACGGGCTCCGCGCCTCTGGGCTGACCCGCCGCCGACCTGGCCCGACGACGGGCGCAGGCCGACGGCGGTGCCGTCACGGATCCGGACCGCGGCCAGGGATGTCGGCCCCGGGCGTCACGGGGTCGGAGCCCCGCCGTCACGGGGTCGGGAGCCGACGGTCGGGCCGGGTCAGAACTCGCCGAAGCCCCCGAAGTCGTCGAAGCCGCCGCCGAAGTCGCCGCCGAAGTCTCCACCGCCGTCGTCGTACCCGCCGCCCGCGGGGTCCCCGCCCGAGGCCTCGACGGCACCGCCGTCGCCGCCCTCGGCCGCACCGGGGTCCTCGGCGCCCTGCTCGGCCGCGGCGTCCTCCGCGACGGGCTGCGTCGGGTCGGCGAACGCGGGCCCGAAGAGGGCGTTCGCGACCGCCGAGCCGATGACGACGCCCGCGATCGTGCCGAGCAGGCTCGAGCCGACCATGGCGCCGAAGCCGGGTGCGCCCTGCCCACGACCGGCGAACGTGCGCTCGAGGGTGCCGGGCTGGCGCATCTCGGCGCGCGTCGCCATCCGGGCGAGGTCCTGCGGTGCGTCGGACGTCGCGCGCTCCGACGCCGGCACCTGCTCCCCGAGCTCGGTGAGCACCTGTCGCCGCTGCGCGGGCGTCAGGCGGGCGAATGCCTCGGCGTGCGCCTGCTCGACCTGGTCCGGCGGAGCGGTGCGCAGCAGGTACCGGTAGCGGTCGACCGCGACCTGGTCGGGCGTGCGGGGCGCGGCCGCCCCGGGACGCGCGTCCTGCGGGGCGCTCCCGTAGGCGGGCTGCCCGGGGTGCTGCGTGGCGGGGTATTGGGTCGAGTGCTGCGTCGGGTGCTGCGCCGGCGAGCCGTAGGGGCCCGCCTGCGGGGCACCGTACGGGTCGCGCGGCTCGCGGCCGAGGAGCCGGTCCAGGAATCCCATGGGTCGTCCTCCGAGTTCGGTGGCGCGGCGTCGTGCGCTCGCGCGTGGCTCGTGGCCGGTGCGGCTCACTCCCGGACCAACGCGGAGCCGTGGCCCACGGTTCCGCCCGTGCCGCCGAACCCGGGGATGGGCGCCACCCGCGCCCTCCCGTACCCCGCGACCCCGCGTTCGCGGGGGCGCGCTCTCCGCCGAACCCGGGGTGACGCGTCATGTCGAGCGTCGCGTGACCCTCAACCACGGGTTCGGCACCTCACCCGACGGACGACCGGGCCCGGACGCACGAGTGCCCCCGACCGGAGGGTCGGGGGCACTCGGTGAACGATCGGTCGGCGCGACCCGCGAGGGTCGTCACCGGGGAGATCGGATCAGATCGCGCGGATGTTCTCCGCCTGCGGGCCCTTGGGGCCCTGCGTCACGTCGAACTCGACGCGCTGGTTCTCCTCCAGCGTGCGGAAGCCCTGCGACTGGATCGCGGAGTAGTGCGCGAACACGTCGGCCGAGCCGTCCTCGGGGGCGATGAAGCCGTAGCCCTTCTCGCTGTTGAACCACTTCACGGTTCCGGTAGCCATTGTTACTCCTTCAAGAGTGTGGAAACACCCCCCGCGGGCGCAGGGGAGTACATCACGGTGTTCGTCGTCAACTCTTGGGTAACAAGGTCCGCCGGGCACCCGCCGGGTGGCGGTCACGTCGACGCGAGGACAAGCGAGGCACTGCAATCTCGGGGTCAACCGTACAGGGTATGCCCCTTCTTGGCCATGGCTTGTCCCGCGGGTGTCGCGACGCGCTCACGAGGGCCCGACGACGCAGGTCACGCCCCCAGCGCGGTCAGCTCCACCACGGGCACGACCCGCCGCCAGTCGGCCTCGCCGCGCTCGGCGGCGAGGGGCTCGGCCCACTCGAGGAGCACCGGCTCCAGCACGGCCCAGCCCCGCGCGTACCGGGCGGCGTACTCGCGCAGGAGGCGCGCGCCGTCGTCGGGCGGGAGGGTGCGGGCGGTGCTCCGGACGTGCCGACGCCGTCCCACCCACACGAGCACGCGCGGGTCCGCGACGACGTTGCGGTACCACTGCGAGCGCGGCCCCAGACCGGCGACGACGACCCACGACCCGGGCGCGGGCCGGTCGGTCACCTCGAGGACGACGTACCGCGCCTCGCCCGTGGACCGGCCGCGGTGCCCGAGCAGGAGGAGCCTCCCGCCGGTGAGGAAGCCGAGCCCGGAGCGGAAGAGAACGATCGGGGCCCGGACGAACCAACGGGTGTGGAGGAGTCGCGACGCGAGGGTCATCGCCCCACCGTAGGCCGACGCCGAAAACGGCACATCCGTACCGTCCACGGAACGAAACGAGACCCTTACGTTACGAGTCGGTAACAACTCCCTGCGTCCCACGAAATCCGATCCGCCTACGTTCGCGTCACCCAGGAACGCGGAGGCGCCACCTCCCGCGGATTCGTGGGTCCGGAGCCCTCCGGGACGCCGCCGAGGGCTCCGGACGACACGTCCGCGGGCCGGTTTCGTCCCCGGGTGACCTGTGTCACTATTCAGCACGCAATTCAGTGTTGAATTCAGCGATCGACCGCGGAGAGAAGCGGCGTGGCCGCCCTCCGCGGGGATCAGGACCACGGAGGTTGGCATGCATCGCACAGCACGACGGGCGAGCGGGGGTGCTGCCCTGCTCCTCGCGGCCACTCTCGTCCTCACCGCCTGCGGTCCCCAGTCCCAGGGCGGCGGAGACGACGAGACGACCGGGACGTCGACCGAGACCGACGACGGTGGCTCGGCCGACCTGAGCATCGTCCCGTCGGTCCAGATCGACATCGACGGCGCCGAGGTCGAGGCGACCGAGGCCGGCAACCCGGCCGACCCGGCCGGCGACGGCAGCGCCGAGTGCGCCGAGGGCACGTCGATCGCGATGGCTGGTGCCCTCACCGGCCCGAACGCCGCGCTCGGCCTGAACATCCAGTACGGGGCGCAGGTCGCGGTGGACGCGTTCAACGAGGCGAACCCCGGCTGCCAGGTCACGCTCAAGCCGTTCGACACCGAGGGCGACCCGCAGAAGGCCACCCAGGTCGCGCCGCAGATCGTCGGCGACGCGTCCGTGCTCGGTCTGCTCGGCCCGGCGTTCTCGGGCGAGACCGCCGCGACCGGCGACGTCTTCAACCAGGCGGGCCTGCTGTCGCTCTCGGCGTCGGCCACGAACCCCGACCTCACGACGAACGGCTGGACCAACTTCTTCCGCGGCCTCGCCAACGACGCCGTCCAGGGTCCGTCGGTCGCCAAGTACCTCGTCAACACGAAGGAGTTCGGCAGCGTCTGCGTCGTCTCCGACAACTCGGACTACGGCATCGGCCTCGCCCAGCAGATCACCGAGGGCCTGGGCGACGCCGCGAACGAGGACTGCGCCGCCGAGGTCAAGACCGGCGACAAGGACTTCTCGGCCGCCGTCCAGATCATCTCGGGCGCCGACGCCGATGCGGTCTTCTACGCCGGCTACTACGCGGAGGCCGCGCCGTTCGTGCAGGGCCTGCGCGACGGCGGCGTCGACATCCCGTTCGTCTCGGCGGACGGCACGAACGACCCGCAGTTCGTCTCCCAGGCGGGTGCCGCGTCGAAGGGCGCGATCCTCTCCTGCCCGTGCGGCCCGGCCCCGGAGGACTTCGCGGCCATGTACGAGGAGTCGGCCGGCCAGGCACCGGGCGTCTACTCGGTCGAGGGCTACGACCTCGCGACGGTCATGCTCACCGGCATCGCCTCGGGCGTGACCGACCGTGCGGGCCTGATCGACTACGTGGCGAACTACTCGGGTGAGGGCCTGGCCCGCACCTACGAGTGGGACGACACGGGCGAGCTCGCCTCGGCGCTCATCTGGATCTACGAGGTCCAGTAGTCCGACGACGACGGGCGCCCTGCCCCGACGCCCCCGCACCGCGCGGGGGTCGGCGGGCGGGGCGCCCGTCGTGGACCACGACCTCGTACACCAGAGAAAGAATCAGGGAGCGTCATGCCCGCTCTTGCTGACGCGCTGATGCACAGCGCGACCGCCGGTCCCCTCGTCCACCAGTCCCTCATCGACTTCAACATCGCGGGCCTCGCCCGGAACTTCTGGGGCCTCACCATCGAGGGCCTCACGTACGGCGCGATCTACGCGCTCGTGGCCGTCGGCTACACGCTCGTCTACGGCGTGCTGCGGCTCATCAACTTCGCCCACTCCGAGGTCTTCATGCTCGGCATGTTCGGGCAGTACGCGACCCTCATGCTCCTGGGCTTCTACCCGAGCGGGAACGCGTACGACAAGGGCATCGCCCTCACGGTCCTCTACCTCGGCATCGCGATGCTCGGCGGCATGCTCGTCGCGGGCGGCGCCGCCGTCGGGCTGGAACGCGTGGCCTACCGACCGCTGCGACGGCGCGGCGCACCGGCGCTCGTCTTCCTCATCACCGCGATCGGGATGTCGTTCATCATCCAGGAGTTCGTGCACTTCGTGCTGCCGAAGCTCACGGGCGGCACCCTGGGCGGCGTCAACGCGCAGCAGCCGATCCGGCTCGTGCAGCCCGAGGTGCAGTTCACCATCGGCGGCGCGCCGGTCACGAACATCACGCTCGTCATCATCCTGTCGGCGCTCGTCCTCGCGCTCGCGACGGACATGTTCATCAACCGGACCAAGTTCGGCCGCGGCATCCGCGCCGTCGCGCAGGACCCGGTGACCGCGACCCTCATGGGCGTCTCGCGCGAGCGCGTCATCATGCTGACGTTCCTCATCGGCGGCATCCTCGCCGGTGCGGCGGCGCTCCTGTACACGCTGCGCGTGCCGAACGGGATCATCTACTCGGGCGGCTTCATCCTCGGCATCAAGGCGTTCTGCGCCGCGGTGCTCGGCGGGATCGGCAACCTGCGCGGCGCGCTGCTCGGCGGCCTGCTGCTCGGCGTCATGGAGAACTACGGCCAGGTCGTGTTCGGGACGGAGTGGCGCGACGTCGTCGCGTTCGTGCTCCTCATCGTCGTCCTGATGTTCCGTCCGACGGGCATCCTCGGCGAGTCGCTGGGGAGGGCCCGCGCATGAGCACCTCGACCCCCGCACCGCAGCCGGCGCCCGAGGACCGTCCCACGTCCATGCCCCCCGTGGGCCGGGTGGCGACGAAGGACCGCCCGCACGGCGGCGTCGGCGACCGGTTCCGCCTGTGGTGGGACGCCCAGGCGCGGCCCACCCAGTGGCTGGTCGGCGTGCCGTTCCTGATCTTCATGGCGCTCGTGCCGGTGCTCAACATCCCGGTGCTCACCACGGTGGGCACCAACTTCGGCGGTGTGATGGCGCAGTTCGGCATGATCGCGCTCATCGCCATCGGCCTCAACGTCGTGGTGGGCCAGGCCGGCCTGCTCGACCTCGGGTACGTCGGCTTCTACGCCATCGGCGCGTACACGGTCGCGATCCTCACGAGCCCGGACAGCCCGTGGAACCAGACGGACGAGTGGCTGTCGAGCGACTGGGCCTGGCTCGCGGCGCTCCCCGTCGCGGTCGCGATCACGTCCCTGTCCGGCCTGATCCTCGGCTCGCCCACGCTGCGCCTGCGCGGCGACTACCTCGCCATCGTCACGCTCGGGTTCGGCGAGATCGTCCGCCTCCTCGCGGACAACCTCGACGAGCTCACGGGCGGCGGCCAGGGCCTGCGCGGCGTGGCCTACCCGCGCGTCGGGGCCTCGGAGGAGCTGCCCAACGGCGTCTTCTCCGCGGGCAACGCCGCGGGCACGTTCAACTCCGGCGTGTGGTGGTACTGGCTCAGCCTCGTGTTCATCGTCATCTCGCTCCTCCTCGTGGGGAACCTCGAGCGCTCGCGCGTCGGGCGCGCCTGGGTCGCGATCCGGGAGGACGAGGACGCGGCGGAGATCATGGGCGTCCCCACGTTCCGCTTCAAGCTGTGGGCGTTCGTCATCGGCGCCTCGATCGGCGGCGTCGCGGGCGCGCTCTACGCGGGCCAGGTCCAGTTCGTCATCCCGACGAACTTCAACGTCATCAACTCCGTGCTGTTCCTCTGCGCGGTCGTGCTCGGCGGGCAGGGCAACAAGCTCGGGGTGATCCTCGGCGCCTTCATCATCGTGTACCTGCCGAACTTCTTCCTCGGCCGCACCGAGCTGTTCGGCATCCCGATCAACGGCAACGAGATCGCGAGCTACCGGTACCTGTTCTTCGGGATCGCGCTGGTCGTGCTCATGATCTTCCGTCCACAGGGCCTGATCCCCGTCCGGCAGAAGCTGCTCACCTACGGGCGCGAGCTCTACGTGGCGGCGCGCCGCGCGGCGCAGGCGGCCACGCGGTCCGGGTCCGACGACGGTGCGCGGCCGGGCTCCCCGGCCGTCGCCACAGCGTCGGGCGGCCCGCGCCCGACGACGGGCGGGACCGGCACGGGAGAGAGCACGACGGACGGGGAGGAGACCCGATGAGCACCCACGACCCCGGCGGCATCGGGGCGGGCGGCGAGCACGGCGACGAGCACCTCGCGTCGTCGGGCCGCGCCGACTCGTCGCGCGCCGACCTGTACATGCCGGGCGCCGTCCTGGAGGAGCCCGCGATCGTCGACGTCGCCGAGGTGCGGCCCGAGCTCGCGAACCCCGACCTCGTCGACGCGATGGTCGCGCCGGACCGCACGGTCCACGCGAAGGTCGGCGAGCCGCTGCTGCAGATGCAGAACGTCACCGTGCAGTTCGGCGGCCTCGTCGCGCTGAACGACGTGACGTTCGACATCCGCCGCGGCGAGATCCTCGGCCTCATCGGGCCGAACGGCGCAGGCAAGACGACGGCGTTCAACGCGATGACCGGCGTCTACCGGCCGACCAAGGGGCAGGTCGTGTTCGACGGCTCCCCGGTCGGCAAGCTCAAGCGCTACCGGATCACGCAGCGCGGCATCGCCCGCACGTTCCAGAACATCCGCCTGTTCAACGAGATGACGGCGCTCGAGAACGTCGTCGTCGGGTCGGACGCGCGGCACCGCACCTCGGTCCCGGGCGCCCTGCTGCGCACCCCGCGCCACCGGCGCGAGGAGCGGGACGCGATCGACCGGGCGCTCGCGCTGCTCGAGTTCGTGGGCGTCGGCGGGCGGGCGACGGAGAAGGCGCGCAACCTCTCCTACGGCGACCAGCGCCGTCTGGAGATCGCGCGCGCCCTGGCCACCGAGCCCAAGCTCCTGTGCCTCGACGAGCCCGCGGCGGGCTTCAACCCGGCGGAGAAGGAGTCCCTCATGGACCTCATCCGCCACATCCGTGACGACGGCTACACCGTCCTGCTCATCGAGCACGACATGCGCCTCGTCCGCGGGGTGACGGACCGGATCGTCGTGCTCGAGTTCGGGCGCGTCATCGCGGACGGCACGCCTGACGAGGTCACGAGCGACCCCAAGGTCGTCGCGGCCTACCTGGGCGTTCCCGACGAGGAGCTGGACGGGGAGCCGACCGCCGCCGACGACCGGCCCGCGGCCCCCACGACCGAAGGAGGTGGCGACGATGCCTCTGCTTGAGCTGCAGGACATGACGGTCGCCTACGGGCGCATCGAGGCGGTGCGGGGCATCTCGATCACCGTCGAGGAGGGTGAGCTCGTCACCCTCATCGGGGCGAACGGCGCCGGGAAGACGACGACGATGCGCGCGATCTCGGGGATCCGCCCGGTCTCGCGCGGCAAGGTCCTCTTCGACGGCAAGGACATCACCAGGATGAAGGCCCACCTGCGGGTGCTGGAGGGGATCGTGCAGGCGCCCGAGGGTCGCGGGATCTTCCCCGGCATGACCGTCATCGAGAACCTGGAGATGGGCTCGTACGCGCGGACGTTCGCGTCGAAGGCCGAGCACGACGAGACCCTCGACCGGGTGTTCGACCTCTTCCCGCGCCTCGCCGAGCGCAAGGAGCAGGTGGGCGGCACGATGTCCGGCGGCGAGCAGCAGATGCTGGCGATCGGGCGCGCGCTCATGGCTCGCCCGCGGCTCCTGCTGCTCGACGAGCCGTCGATGGGCCTCGCGCCCATGGTCATCCAGCAGATCTTCCGCATCGTGTCGGAGATCAACGCGCAGGGCACGACGGTCCTGCTCGTGGAGCAGAACGCGCAGCAGGCGCTGTCGCGCTCCGACCGCGCCTACGTGCTGGAGACGGGCGAGGTGGTGCGCACCGGCGGCGGCAAGGAGCTGCTGGCCGACTCGAGCATCAAGGAGGCGTACCTGGGCGTGGCCTGACCCTGGCCCGACCCTCGGCCCGGCGGGTCGACCACGCCGCTGCGCGCTGTCGTGTTCGGCGGGGTGAGGGAGGTCGGCGGGGTGCGGGCCGCCGCGAGGCGGGCCTCGCCCTCGCGCACGAGCTCGTCGGCGTCCGCCGCTCCGGCGACGGACCACGTGAGCGAGGTGCGGAACGTCGGCCGTGCCGGGCCGTCCGTCGCGCCGAGCTGGGCGAGGACCTCCTGGCGCAGGGCCTCGGCGCTCGCGGCGGCCTCGACGTCGCCCATCGCGGGCAGCGTCGCGAGCACCGCGAACCGGTCGCCGTCGACGCGGCCCGCCTCGCAGCCCCCGGGGAGCCACGACCGCAGCCGACGGCCGACGCCGGCCAGCAGCGCGTCCCCGGCGTCCTGCCCGTGGACGGCGTTGACGCCGGCCATGTCCTGGACGTCGAGCAGGAGCAGTGCGACGCGCGTGCCGCCGTGCGCGACCAGCCGGGAGCGCCGGGTGAGCGAGTGCCACGTGCTGCGGCGCGAGAGCAGTCCCGTGAGCGGGTCGTGCGTGGACCGCTCCGCGAGCGTGCCGACGAGCGAGCGGACGAGCTCGGCCGCGCCGACGCTCGCCCAGCGGCCGCCGCGGACGAGGACGTCGTCGTACCGGCGGTCGTCGGGCCGGGACATGGCGAGAGTCGCGACCTCGGTGACGGCCGCCGTCGGCGCGACGACGAGCGGGGCCCAGTCCGTGACGCTCGCGACGGGCCGGCGCTCCAGGACGGCGCGGCCGTAGCCGAGCCGGCCGGTGAGCGCGGCGACGAGGCTCGCGCGCACCACGACCCCCGTGCGCGGGCCCGGAGCGCCCGGCGGTGGGACGTCGTCGTCGTGCACGACGATGCACGCGACGTCGGGGTTGCGGAACACGACCTCGAGCTGCCCGACGGGCATGGAGGAGCCGACCGACAGGACCGGTCGCGCGAGGTCGGCGACGGTGCCGCTCGCGCGCGCCGGCGGGCGCATCGCGGTGTGCTGGGCCAGCTCGGTGAGTTCGTCGTGCACACGGGCAGTGTGGCGGCGCCGCGACGGTCGCGGCCGGAGCGAGCACGAGTGTTCGTCGAGAGTTCACGACGGCGTCACGCGCCGGTCGTCGGGCGTCACCGGAGCGGCACGGGCGCGGCGCGCGTCCGGGCGGGAGCTATCGAGAGGTCCCCTAGGCTGGACGGCGTGCCGCTCCGACGCCGTGACGCCCGGGACCGACTGACCTTCGAGCTGGTCGAGTCGGCGGACGCGGACGCGGACCTCGAGGACGACACGCCGGCCTGGGGCTCCGCGACCGGGCCCGCTCCGGCACCGCGCACCGTCACCGCGGGCTCGGCCTGGTCGGGTGCCGCGCGGTCGGGCGCCGTGCGGCCGGTCGCCCTCGACGCAGCCGCTCCCGGACCCGACGCCCGGAACCAGGACGCCGAGGACGCGCCCGACGGGGAGGAGCCCCCTCCTGCGGGGGACGGCCCGGACGGCCCGAGGGCGCCCCGCCGCGGGCGGCGGCCCGCCGTGGTCGGGGCGGTCGCCGCCGGGGTCGCGCTCGTGCTCGGCGGGATGCTCGCGGTCGACGCGTGGCACGGCCGGGCCGGTCTCGACCGCCTGCGCGCCGCACCGGGCGGGGTCGAGCCGCTGCCGGACGCCCCACGGGAGCAGTGGACCACCGACGTGGGGCTCACGGGTGGCCTCGCGCTGCTGCCCGGCAGCATCGTGACGGTCGCGGACGGGGAGGCGGTCGCCGTCTCGCTCGACAGCGGCGAGGAGCGCTGGCGGGTCGACGTCGGGAAGGACGCGACGTGCGGGAGCGGGCCCTTCTGGTCCCTGCCGTCGGGGGAGCCGGACGACACGCTCGTGTGCGTCGCCCCCGTCCCGGAGTCCTCGGGAGGGATTGTCCGCGACGGTTCGCTGGAGCTCGACCCCATGACCGGACGCGTCGTCGCCGCGACCTGGACGATCACGGTGGTCGACGACGACGGCGAGGTGCTGGGTCAGCGTGACGCGAGCACGGACGGCGCGCTCCTGACCCCGGGTCCGGACGGGACGGTCCTCCGCGCCGAGCGCGTGGGCGAGATGCCGACGGGCGACGGAGCCGTGGTCGAGCAGGACACGACGACGGGCGAGCTGAGCGGCATCCCGGAGGGCCGTCCCGCCGTCCTCCAGGTCGAGGACGCGCTCACGGGCGACGTGCGCTGGGAGGCGGAGCTCCCCTTCGTCGCCGGATCGGGACAGTGCATCACGTGGAGCGAGGCCGACGGCGAGGAGACGATCCGCGCCGACCTGGAGAACCTGTGGACGGCGGTCGAGACGCGCCTGGTGCGCGTCGAGGGCTGCGGCGTCACGTCGTGGTTCACGCCCGACGGCACGCGTCTGGACGAGCCCGACAACCCCGTCGACGGGGTCGTCGCGCTCGTCGACGGCACCTACTACCGCGACCCGACCGGCTACGACTGGATACCGACGGTCCGGACGGAGCCGACGTCGGCGCCGGCGGTCCTCGGGGCGGACGGGTCGGTGCGCTGGGAGCCGCCGGGCAGCGTCCTCTCGCCGACGGCGACCGACGGGCGCCCGGTGCCGGTCTTCGTGCGGGACGGCCTGGACCTCGTCGCGTTCGACGCCGAGGGCGCCGAGCTGTGGCGCACGTCCGAGCAGCGCACCCCCGACGCGGTGCTCGTCGCCGCGGGCGGGACGCTCGTCGTCGCCCACGGGTACGGGGACGGCGCCCTGGCGGGCCTCGACCTCACGACGGGCGGCGAACGCTGGTCGCTCGACCGCGAGGAGCTGAGCGCGGGGCTGGAGGTCGGGGCGGGCTGGTCGGCCGACGTGGCCTACACGGACGGGTCCCGGGCGATCCTCGCCGTCTCCGACTGGGAGGCGGGGACGACGTCGCTGCTCGCGGTCGACCTCGCCGACGGCGAGGTCGCGTGGACGGCCGAGACCACCGGCCAGGACGGGGGCTCCTGGGTCGCGCCGCTCCAGGGCCGGCTCCTGCGGATGAGCGACACCGAGATCACGCGGCTCGGTTGACGGCCGTTCTACTCTGAGCGTGTGCCGCTCCGACGACGAGACGGCGGTGACGACCGTCGCACGTTCGAGCTCGTCGAGTCGGCCGGGATCGACGTGGACCCCGACCTGCTCGACGCGCGGCACCCCGTGCTGCTCGGCGCGCTCCCGCGCGGAACCCCTCCCGGTCTCGGGGCGCACGACGCGACGGTGCCCGCCGGCGACGGCCCGGACGGGGTGGGCGTCGACGGGCCGCGCCCCGCTCCGCGCGAGCCGCGCGGGGACCGCAGGCGAGCGCGCTGGGTCGCCGCCGCCGTGGTGACGGGTGTCGTGGCGGTGCTCGTGGGCGGGATGCTCGTCGTCGACGCGGTGACGAGCCGTGACGCGCAGGAGCGGCTCGAGGTCGCGCGCGGGGCGGTGCGGCCCCTCGACGCCGCCCCGACCGAGCGGTGGACGGCACCGGCAGCGACGGACCGCGGCGTCGGGTTCCTGCCGGGGCTGCTCGTCACCGTCGAGGGCGACGAGGCGGTCGCGCTGGACCTGGACACCGGCACCGAGGCGTGGCGAGCCCCGCTCGGCGGGGACGAGGCCGTGTGCGGGTCGTCGTGGAGCCCGTGGGAGCCGTCGGGCGCCACGTCGAGCGAGGTCGTGTGCGTCGCGGGGTCCGGCGTGGGTCCGTTCTGGTACGAGCCCGGGACGCGGTCGCAGCCCGAGCCGGGCGCGGACGTCCCCCCGGCGCACGTGACGGTGCTCGGCGCGGCGGGGCAGGTCGTGGGGGAGCGCGACGTCGAGGTGGGCGGCGCGGTGCTCGCGCCGGGTCCCGACGGCGGCCTGGTCCGGGCCGAGCGCGTCGGGGAGCCGGGGGAGCCGAGCGGGCCGCCCGTCGCGGTCGACCCGGGTGCGGGCGAGTCGGTCGACGGCGTCGCAGGGCGGGACGTGGTCGTGACGGTCGAGGACGCCCTGACCGGGGACGTGCGCTGGCGGAGCGAGCTCCCGTTCCAGGACGTGCCGTGGTCGTGCACCACGTGGGACCCGGAGACGGGCGGCGAGGAGATCGACCCGGACCGGCTCACGCTCGTCGCGACGGAGTCGCTGGTCGACGTCGTCGGCTGCGGCGTCGCGGCGTCGTTCCTCCCGGACGGCGAGCGCCTGGACGACCCGGACCTGCCGGCCGACGGCGCCGTGCCGCTCGCGGGCGGGCGGTTCCTCGTGGACACCGACCGGCAGGGCACGACCGGGGCGCTGCGACCCGACCGGGTGCTCGACGCCGCAGGGGTGCCCGTCCTCGACGCACCGGGCGAGGTGCTCGACCCGCAGGCGACCGACGACCCGGCGCCCGGCGTCCTCCTCGTGCGCGACGGGATCGACCTGCGCGCGTACGACGAGGAGGGTGCGCGCCTGTGGACGTACGACGGCGCGCGCGTCCCGGAGGTCGTCCACGTGCTCGCGGAGGGCACGGCCGTCGTCGGGACGGCGAGCACGGTCTTCGGGCTCGACGCGCTCTCCGGCGAGCCGACGTGGTCGCGGTTCCTCGACGACCTCGGGGGCTACGAGGGCTGGTCGGCGAGGGTGACGCAGGCCTTCACGGACGGTCGGTGCGCGATCCTCGTGCTGGTCGACCCGGCCACGGGCACGCACCCGCGCATGGTCGCGCTCGAGCTGTCCTCGGGATCGGTCGTCTGGGAGCAGGACCTGGAGGGGGAGCGGGCGTCGTTCGTCCCCGTGCAGGGCCGGCTCCTGCGCTGGGACGGGGAGACGGTCGCGCTGCTCGGCTGAGCCGCACCCCGGCCCGGCCGACGAGACCCGCCCGCGGGGCTCAGCCGACGGGCCGGACGGGCGCACCCGACGGGCTCACCCGACGAGAGCAGCGTCCCGCGGGGCGGCGGCCCAGCCGGTCCGGCGCGCGGTGAGGTCGGTCCAGCCGAGCCGGCCGGTGGGCGACCACGTCGTCACGTAGCGCCCGGGCCGCAGGCGGTCGTCGGTCGCCCACAGGACGGTGAGCGCCGCCTCGGCGGTCCGGTCGCCCGCGTCGGCCTGGAGCGTGAGGTCGGCGACCCGGTCGGTGAGCGCCACGGCACGCGCGTCCGGCGTGGCGCCGGGCAGGGCGGCCGCTCCCCACACGTCCCACAGCAGGAGCTCGTGCCGCTGCCGGTGCGCGAGGTCGGCGAGCACGTACCGCTGCACGAGCCCGGGCCCCGTCAGCCACGGCACGTCGGGACCGACGCCGTGGTCGGCGAGGTCGCGGCGTCCGGCGCGGTACGCCGTCCAGACCTCCGCGGCGGTCTCGAAGGGCGACCCCTCGCCGGTCGGCAGGTCGAACGGGTCGAACGCGACGTCGTCGGGCGCGAGCTCGGGGTCGGACCGCACCCACCGGGCGTCGTCGTGCCGCTCCACGACGACGTGGTCGTGGTGGAACCCGTCCGACCCGAGGTAGCCCGCGAACCCGAGGCGCGTCCGGGCCGGGACGCCGTGCTCGCGCAGGACGGCGACGGCGAGGAGGGAGTGGTCACGGCAGCATCCGCCGACCTGACGCTCGGGGGAGCGGGGCGCGTCGAGGGGGCCGGGCGAGCGCTCCACGACCGCGTCGAGGATCGACGCCGTCCAGCGCCGGTCGACGTCGTCGAGCTGGTCCGGCGTGGCGGCGGTCGCCCCGGCGCGGTAGTGCACGACGGCGTTCGTCACGGCCGTGTGCAGGCTCGCCGGGTCGGGTGCCACGGCCGCGAGGAGCGGCCCGTGGTGACGCGGGTCGGAGTAGGGGCTGTGGGTGGCGTAGCGCGAGACGTCCATGCGGCGAGCCTCGGGTCCGCCCCAGGGGCAGGGTCAAGCCTTCCTCCCGGTGGCGGTGCGGTGGCCCTCGACCTACGGTCGGCGCAGCCGCTCGGCGTCGAGCGCGCGTGCCGTGCACCGATCGACGAAGGGGCCTGAGCCATGTCCGACGCGAGCACCGAGACCAGCACCGGGACCAGCACCAGGTCCAGCACCGGGACCAGCACGGCGACGAGCGCCGGGGCCGACGCCCTGGCCGCGGCGGTCGCCGCGGTGAGCACGCCGTCGCCGGTGGACACCCCGCTGGGGCGGTTCGAGCTGGTCGACGGGGTGCCGACCCCGGAGTCCGTCGAGCGGCTGTACGGGTCGCTGGACTTCCTGCGCGGCGTGGAGGCGTTCCTCAGCGCGATGCCCGGCGCGTCGCTCGTGGCGATGCGGCGCGGGTTCCGCGAGCTCGGCCTCCTGCGCTCGAACCAGGTCGGCTACACGGACCCGCGCGCGGACTCGGGCGCGATCTTCCTCACGCCGAACACCGCGACGACGTACGGGTCGCTCTTCGTCGACCTGCGCGAGACGGGACCGCTCGTCATCGAGCCGCCGAAGCAGTCACTGTGCGTCGTCGACGACTTCTGGTTCCGCTACGTGGCCGACATGGGCATCGCCGGGCCGGACCGCGGCGAGGGCGGCCGGTACCTGTTCCTCCCGCCCGGCTACGACGGCGAGGTCCCGGACGGCTACTTCGTCTACCGGACGCCGACGTTCACCAACTGGGTCGTGCTGCGCGCGCTGGGCGGCGTCCCGGCGATGAAGGAGACGCGGATCTACCCGCTCGCGGACGCGGGGGACCCGCCGCCGACCGAGTTCGTCAACATCGCGGGGACGCGCGTCAACACCGTGCACGCCAACGACGCCTCGTTCTTCGACGAGGTCGCCGAGATCGTCGCGGAGGAGCCGACGAGCGCGCTCGACCCGGAGCGCGCGGGCCTGCTGCGCGCCGTGGGCATCGCGCCCGGCCGCCCGTTCGCCCCGAGCCCGGAGCTGCGCGCGACGCTCGACACCGCCGCTCGGGCCGGCGCCGCGATCAGCCGTGCGCTCGTCTACTCGCCGCGCGACCCGGAGGCGCGGATCGCGCCCGGGTCGAGCTGGCTCCAGGCGTTCCTCGGCGGCTCGTACGAGTTCCTCGCCGACGGCGCGCGCCTGCTGGACGCGCGTACGCAGTTCCACTTCTTCGCGACCGTCATCACGCCCGCCATGGCGCACGCGCAGGTCGGGGCCGGGTCCGCCTACGCGTACACCGCCCACGACGCGCAGGGCCGGATCCTCGACGGGGCGCGCACGTACCGGCTCGTGCTGCCGCCGAACCCGCCCGCGAAGAACTTCTGGTCGGTGGACCTCTACGACACCCAGACCCGGTCGCTCCTCCAGACCGCGAACCCGTACCCCAGCGTCATGAGCCTCAGCGGCACGGTCGCGACGGAGCCCGACGGGAGCACCGTGCTGTGGTTCGGTCCGGAGCCGCCGGCAGGGCGCGAGTCCAACTGGGTCGGGACGGTCCCGGGCAGGTCGTGGTTCCCGATGCTGCGCCTGTACGGGCCGCTCGAGCCGTGGTTCGACCGCACGTGGCTCCCGGGCGACCTGGAGCTCGTCGAGGACTGACGGGCTAGCGCGCGGGGCCGGGCCCGACGGCGAGGGCGACGTCCGCGACGACGGCGTCCGGCTCGTCGGACCACGGGACGGCGTACACCTCGCGGGACGGCGCGTGCGTCTGCCCGGTCGCGACGCGCAGCGCGTCGAGGTACCCGACGATCTGCGGGAACCGGCAGTCGCGCGACGGCACCTCGACGTACGCCTCCGTGCGGGCCGGGTCCTCGCGGAGCACGACCGGCCCGGCCGGGACGACCGCCCCGCGGTACGGGACGCACGCCTCGACGCGCCCGGGGACGTCGCGGCCGACGGGCGAGTGGTAGATCACCCAGTGTGCGGCGCCCGCCTCGGCGCCCGCGGCGGCGAGGTGCGCCCGGATCGTCAGCAGGTCGGCGCTGAACGTCGGGACGAGGTCGGCCTGGGTCGTGGACGACGTGATCGTCGCGACCGTGCACGCCGGGACGTCGCGCCACCGGACCTCGGCCGCCCCGCGCCGCACGGCGAGCCGGCGTGCGAGCTCCTCGGCGGTCGCGCGCTGCTCCGCGAGCACGCGCTGCTGCTCGTCCCACCACCCGAGGAGGACGTCGCGCACGTCGCGCGGGTCGGCGTCGAGCACCTCGGGGACCCGCGCGAGCGGCACGTCGATCCGGCGCAGCAGCGCCAGGGCGCGCCCCCGCTCGACCTGCTCGGGCGCGTAGGCGCGGTACCCCGTGCGGGGGTCGACGCGGGCGGGGACGAGGAGCCCGTTCGCGTCGTAGAGCCGCAGCGCCTTGATCGACAGCCCCGACGCGCGCACCATCTCGCCGCTCGTGAGCGACGCCGTCGTCGGGTGCGCCCCCTGCTCCTCCGTCACGCGTCGAGCGTAACGACCGGTGCGGGACGCGCCACGGCGACCGGGCGTCGTCGGGCGGCACTACCCTGGCCAGATGCCTGACGACCTCACGCAGACCGCCACGCCGCCGACCCCCGCGGAGCGGGAGGATCCGGCGGCGCCCGTCGCGCCCCGCCGCCCGGCGCCGCGCACGCACCACGGGGAGACCGTGGAGGACGACTACGAGTGGCTGCGGGACAAGGAGTCGCCCGAGGTCGTCGCCCACCTGGAGGCCGAGAACGCGTACACCGAGGCGCGGCTCGCGCACCTCGAGCCGCTGCGCGAGCGGATCTTCGAGGAGATCAAGGCGCGCACGCTCGAGACGGACCTGTCCGTGCCCGTGCGGCAGGGCGCGCACTGGTACTACGCGCGCACGGTCGAGGGCTCGCAGTACCCGATCCGGGCGCGCGCGCCGATCGACGCGAGCCTGGGCAGCGACGCGCCGTCGTCCTGGGTGCCGCCCGTCCTGGAGCCGGGCGTGCCCGTGCCGGGCGAGCAGGTGCTGCTCGACGACAACGTCGAGGCCGAGGGCCACGACTTCTTCTCCCTCGGGTCGTTCGACGTGTCGGTCGACGGGGCGCGGCTCGCGTACGCGGTCGACGTCGTCGGCGACGAGCGGTACACCCTGCGCATCCGCGACCTCGGCACGGGCACGGACCTCGTGGACGAGGTCCCCGGGACGTTCCCGGGCGCCGTCTTCTCCCCGGACGGGCGGTACGTCTTCTACCCGACGGTCGACGACGCGTGGCGGCCCTGGCGCGTGTGGCGCCACGAGGTGGGCACCCCGGCGACGCAGGACGTCGTCGTCTTCGAGGAGCCCGATGAGCGCTACTGGGTCGGCGTGGGCGTCTCGCGCTCGCAGCGGTTCGTGCAGATCGACGTCGGCTCGAAGATCACGTCGGAGACCTGGCTGATCGACGCCGCCGACCCGACGGGCGACCCGCGCGTCGTGTGGCCGCGCCGCGAGGGCGTCGAGTACACGGTCGAGCACGCCGTCCTGCCGAGCACGTGGTTTCCCGCGGTCGAGCACGAGGAAGATGGCGGAAAGGCGGAGAGAACGACAGCGACGTCGGGTTCGGCGGGGGAGCGGCGCGACGTGCTGCTCGTGCTGCACAACGACGGCGCGGAGAACTTCGAGCTCGTCGTGACCCGGGTGCCCGACGGCGGTGCGTCCGCTGACGGCGGGCCGGCGGGCCCGGGGGACGCGGCCGTCGTCGTGCCGCACGATCCCGAGACCCGGCTGGAAGGGGTCGACGCCTTCGCCTCGCACCTCGTCGTCTCCTACCGTCGCGACGCGCTGTCGCGGGTCGGGGTGATCGACCTCGCGTCGGCCGAGCCGCCGCGCCCGGCGGGCCTGCCGACCCCGATCCGCACGGGCGACACCCCGGCACCCTCGGGCGACCGCTGGCACGTGCAGGAGGTCGCGTTCGACGAGCCGCTGTACACCGTCGCGCTCGCCGGGAACCCCGAGTGGGACCAGCCGAACGTGCGCCTGTCGTACGCGAGCTTCGTCACGCCGTCGACCGTGTACGACCTGCGCGTCGAGACGGACGAGCTCACGCTGCTCAAGCAGCAGCCCGTGCTCGGCGGGTACGACGCCGCGGACTACGTGCAGCGCCGCGAGTGGGCCACGGCCGAGGACGGCACGCAGGTGCCGGTCTCGCTCGTGTGGCGGCGCGACGCCGTCGGGCTCGACGCGACGGGCACGGGCGCCGAGCCCGCGCCGCTGCTGCTCTACGGCTACGGGTCGTACGAGATCAGCATCGACCCGGGGTTCTCGATCTCGCGCCTGTCGCTGCTGGACCGCGGCGTCGTGTTCGCCGTCGCGCACGTGCGCGGCGGCGGGGAGATGGGCCGCCGCTGGTACGACGAGGGCAAGACGCTCACCAAGCGGAACACCTTCACCGACTTCGTCGCGGTCGCGCGCCACCTCGTCGACGCGGGCTGGACGAGCCCCGAGCGCCTCGTCGCGCAGGGCGGCTCCGCGGGCGGGCTGCTCATGGGCGCGGTGACCAACCTCGCGCCCGAGCTGTTCGCGGGCGTGCTCGCGCAGGTCCCGTTCGTCGACGCGCTCACGTCGATCCTCGACCCGTCGCTCCCGCTGACCGTCGTCGAGTGGGACGAGTGGGGCGACCCCCTGCACGACCCCGAGGTCTACCGCTACATGCGCACGTACACCCCGTACGAGAACGTGCCCGACGACGCGGCCCGCTACCCGCGGATCCTCGCCGTGACGTCGCTCCACGACACGCGCGTGCTGTACGTCGAGCCGGCCAAGTGGGTCGCGCGCCTGCGCGCCGCCGGGGCCCCCGCGCTGCTGAAGATCGAGATGCACGCCGGGCACGGCGGCGTCTCGGGCCGGTACGAGGGCTGGCGCGAGGTCGCGTACGAGGACGCGTGGGTCCTCGACGTGCTCGGGCTCGCGGGGCGGTGACGGGCTCGACGCCCGACCCGCGGACCGGGCGCGACGCGACGCCCCCGGGGACGGCGGCGCTGCTGCTGCGCCCGGTCGGCTACCTCGCGATCGGGCTCGTGTGGACGGCGATCGGGCTGTTCGTCGTCGGGCTGTACCTCGCGGTCGCGGCGTACGGGCGGTTCGAGCCGCCCGCGGACCAGGAGCCGTGGGCCGAGCTCGTGGCCTCGCCCGGCGCCGTGCTGGGCCGGCTCGCCGTCGTCGCGCCGATCGCCGTGGTGCTCGCGGGGCCGGTCGCCTGGTACCTGTCGTGCGCGACCTGGCCGCTCGCGGCGCTGTCCTTCGTGTACGCCGGGCGGGCGCTGCGGCCGTCGTACCGCGGCGACCGGCTCTCGTTCACGAGCCACGTCGCCCCCGGCACGACCCTCGGCCCGCCGGTGCCGGGTCCGGTCGCGATGTCGCTCCAGCCGCAGCGGCGCACGCGGCTCACGGACACCCTCATGCGCTTCTACGCCTGCGGGTGGAACCTGGACTTCCGCGAGTTCTGGCCCGCGGTCCCGGCAGGGGTCGCGTGGGCCCTCGCGAGCACCGGGGCGTCGACGGCGCTGCCGCCGGGCTGGCGGGTCGGGCTCGTCGTGGCCGCCGTCCCGTTCGCGCTGTGGTCCGTGGTCGCGCTGCGCCGGGCCTGGACGTGGCGGTTCCACCGCGAGCGCGCCCGCCTGGCGGCGCAGCGCCGCCTCGAGCGGCACGGCGACCAGTACCGGATCGACCCGCGCGTCGTCCGCACGCGCCCGCAGTCCGCCGAGCACCGCGCGCGCGTCGAGGCCGAGCGCGCCGCGGCGCGCGGCGCGCAGGACCACCTGACGAGCCTGTCGAGCGACGCCATCGGCGAGCGCCGCGAGGCCGTGCTCCGCGCGCGCCGGGACCGCGAGGCGCGCGAGCGCTCCCAGGACGACGACCCGAGACGAGGCTGACGTGCGGGACGTCAGCCTCGGCCGATCACGTGGTCGTCGCCCGTCCGGAGTCCGGGACGGGCTGCGACCCACGCGCGGCGGTGGTCAGGTGGCCTGCGGGCTGCCGCACTCCGCGCAGAAGCGCGCTCCGGTGGCGTTGGCGGTGCCGCACTCGCGGCAGGCGGCGACCTGGGCGAGGCGCTCGCCGCACTCGCCGCAGAACTTGCCGCCGTCGACCTTGGCCGAGCACGTCGGGCACTGCGTGACGACCGGCGTCCGCAGGTCCGCGCCGCCGACCAGGTCGGTCGTCCGGAGCTGCTCCTGGAGCTGGTAGCGGCGCGCCTCGGCCTGGAGCTGGGCGAGCTCCTCCGCCTGCTGGGGCGAGCAGCGCACGCACTGCCCGACGGCGTCGTTCCAGCAGACCTCGTGGCACATCCAGTCGCCGCACCCGTGGCACTGGCGGAAGGCGTCGCGCACCTCGCCGACGGCGGCGTCGAGCGCCTTGTCCTTCGCGGCCGAGTTGGTCTGGCGGTCGGCGGCCCACGACCCGGCCGCGTACGACAGGTCGGCCACCTTGCCGCCGAAGAACCGGCCGGCGGCCTGGACGAGGCTGCTGCCCTTGGCGACGAGGTCCGCCTGGTACGCGGACCGGTACCCGTTGCCGCACCGCTCGCACCGGAACTCGAACTGGTAGCCGCCCGCGTTCGACAGGTCGCGGACGTTGTCGGTGAAGGCGATGGGCGCGCTCATGGCAGGGACCTCGGTAGGCTCGGGGGCGGCGTCCCCGCAGGCCAGGCCCGCGGGACGGGGACGTCATGGGAATCCCATGACCGCAGCGATGCTACCCACGGACCCTCGTCGCCCGGACGGATCACCCGGGTGAAATCGGGCACCGGCGGTCAGGGCCGGACGAGCCGCAGGGGGGTGTCGGCCGTGCGGACCGTGACGGTCTGGCCCCAGGAGGCGACGAGCCGGTCGTCCTCCACGCCGTCGCCGAACACGACGAGACGGTCCGACGCGACGGTGAGCGCGACGTCCGTGCCGTCCTCGACGACGCCCTCCGTGAGCGTGACGCCCGTCGCCGGCGAGGGCCACGCCTCGCGCACGAACCAGCCGAGCCGGTGCTCGGTGCGCCCCGGCGCGGGGCGGCCGCCGCGGTCGTGCGCGAGCGACGCCCACCAGCCCGTCGCACCGGTGCCGGTGGCGACGAGCACGCCCGACGACGACTGCCGCTCCTCGCCCGCCGCGCACCGCAGCGTGTAGCGCGCGCTCTGGTGGCTCGGGTGCCCGACGAACACCTCGTTGAGCGCCGTGAGGTGCTGCCCGTCGTCGAGGTCGGCGCGGACCATGGTGAGCGCGTCGACGGGCAGGACGGCCGTGGGGTCGGGAGCGCCCGCGGGGGCATCGCCCCCGAGGCCGCGGAGGAGGGCCGTCGCTGCGCCGACCGAGTACCGCACGAGCACCCCGGGGTTCACCCCGGGCTCGGGATCGATACCCAGCACGGGCTGCCCGCGCAGGTACTTCGCGACGTTCGCGACGAGGCCGTCCTGCCCCACGACGACCACGACGTCCTCCGGCGCGAGGAGGAACCGCGACAGGTCGGCACGCTCGACGTCCGCGCGGGCCCAGCCCGCGGGGAGGGCGGCCACGACGGCGTCGCGCGCCGCGGCGAGCGCGTCGTGCCGTTCCTGGACCTCGGTGAGCGACCGGCCGCGCGAGCGGAGGAAGAACTCCGCCTGGCCGCGGGTCCCGTGCCGGTCCAGCAGGTCGTCGAGCTCCGTGCGGCGGTGCACGACGACGGCGCGTCGGCGCAGCATCGTCAGGCCGCCTTCCCGGTGGTCCCCGACGCCGTGCCCGACCTCGTGCCGTCCGGTCCGCCGTCGGGCCCACCGAGCACGCCGCCCAGCAGCGAGCCGAGCACCCCCGTCAGGAGGTCGGGCGTGATGGTGAGGTTCTGGACGTCGGGGAGCGAGCCGGCCGCCTCGCGGACCGCGAGGGCGAGCAGCGTGCCCTGCCCGGCGCTCGCCCAGACGTCCATGCGCGCCTGCTCGGCCGCGGCCTCGGCGGCGCCGACGACGCGCACCTGCTCGGCCTGCGCGTCGGTCGCGAGCCGCGCTCGCTCGGCGGTCGCGCGGGCGTCGACCAGCGCGGCGGCGGCCTTCTCCTCGGCCTCGCGCCGGGCGTTCGCGCCGTCCTGGGCGACGAGGCGCTCGCGGCGCGTCGCGAGCTCGATCTTGCTCGCGAGCTCGTTCTCGGCGATCGCGCGCTCGCGCTCGACGGCGAGGGCCCGGCGCTCGTACGTCGCGCGGTCGGCCTCGGCCTGCACCTGCTCGCGCGCCGGCGTCTGGAGCGCGCGCTCGACGTCCTTCTCGGGGCGGACGGCGAGCACCTGGACGCCGATGACGACGATGCCGGTCGCCGTGAGGCGCGGGTCGGTGGCCAGAGCGTCGGTGAGGACGTCGCGCACGCGCGGCACGCCGGCCGTGAGCGCGTCGGCGAGGGGCATCGCGGCGAGCGCGTCGGCGGCCCGGCTCTGCGCGAGCCGCCCGACGATGCTCGTCACCTGGTCGCGGCCCGCGGTGCTCGTCTCGCCGCTGCCCGGGTCGACGGCGAAGTCGAGGCGCTGCGAGACGGTCACGGGGTCGGCGAACCGGTAGGTGACCCCGGCCTGGACGGTGACGTCCTGGTGGTCGGCGGTTACGGCGTGGAAGAAGACGGGCAGCTCCTGGTCGTCGACGGGGACCTCCGAGAGGACCGACGTCGTCGGGCGGAACCAGAACGCCTGCCCCACGCCCTCGTGCGCGACGCGCCCGCGGCGCAGGTGCACGACGTGCCCGGTGGGGCTGCCGAGGAAGTGCCGGGTCCACGGGTAGGTGCGGATGGTGGCCATGGTCGTCTCCGATCGTTTTCGTCGTTCTGACGATAACGACGCTAGACCGAAGGGAGGTTCTCGTCAACCTGACGCTAATATGCGACGATGGCCGCATGACCCAGCCCGCGAGCTCGACCCCCGACGTCCCGCCGACCGCCGCTCTGCTGCCCGTCACCGTCGACGTCGTCGCGCTCACGGTCCGCGACGACGCCCTGCACGTGCTCCTCGTCGAGCGCGGGGTCGAGCCGTTCCGCGGCGCGCTCGCCCTGCCCGGCGGCTTCGTCCTGCCCGGCGAGGGCCTCGCGCGGGCGGCACGTCGCGAGCTCGCGGAGGAGACCGGCGTCCGTCCGCCCGGTCACCTGGAGCAGCTCCGCACCTACGGGCCGCTCGACCGCGACCCGCGCGGCCCGGTCCTCTCCGTCGCCTACCTCCTCCTCGCGCCGGAGTTCGGCGTCGTGCACGCCGGGTCCGACGCCGGGGGAGCGGCCTGGCACCCCGTCGAGCCTCTGCTCGCGGCGGCCCCGGGCAGGCCGACGGCGTCGGGCGACCGGGCACCGTCGGGCACCGGGCTCGCGTTCGACCACGCGCGGATCCTGGCCGACGGCGTCGAGCGCGCCCGCGCCAAGCTCGAGTACTCGGCGCTCGCGACGGCGTTCTGCCCGCCCGAGTTCACCGTCGCCGACCTGCGGCGCGTCTACGAGGCGGTGTGGGGCGTGCGCCTCGACCCGCGCAACTTCTCCCGCAAGGCCACGACCGCCCCCGGCTTCCTCGCCGACACCGGCCGCACGACGTCGGGCGGCACCGGCCGCCCCGCGACCCTCTACCGCGCCGCGCCGAACCCGGGATCTCTCCCCACGACCAGCCCGGCCCGGGGAGCGACCCCGGGCTCGGCGGCGGACCCGGACCTCGCGCCCGCGAGCGTGCCCGCCGTCCTCGACCCGCCGCTCATGCGTCCGCGACGGTGACCGCCGGGAGTACCGGGGAGAACTCCCCCTCGACAGGGGCGCGCGGCTGAGTACGCTCGCGCGCATGTCGACGTACAGCTACTGGCGCAGCGACCAGGGCAACATGCAGGCCCTCTCGGACGAGCTCGCCGCGCAGGCCTCGATGGCGAGGTCGCGGGAGGCGTCGCTCAACCGGCGGCTGCGCTCGCTGGAGGGCGACCTGTCGAGCCGCGTCGAGGTGCTCACGCGCCTCGTCAACGCGCTCATCGAGCTCGGCGAGGTGCGCGAGGAGCTCGCGCTGTTCACCCCCGCCCGGCGCGCCCGGGACGCGGCGCGAGCCCTGACGCGCGCGGTCGTGGCGGGGGAGGGCGACGTGTCGCACCTGCGCCGGTCGCCCGACCTCGCCGACGTGCCCGGCTACTGGCTCGTCCCCGCGGCGCTCGCCGTCGCCGAGCTCCCCGCGGGCCGCCTCGATCCCGAGGCGGCGCAGGAGGCGCTGCTGCGCGACCGTCGTCGGGCCGCGACGTACCTCGTCGCCGTGTGCGCTCTCGTCGGGCAGCCCGGCCTCGCGCGCGAGTGGACGCCCTGGGTGCTCGACGCCCCCGTCCTCCCGGCGGCCGGCTGGGGCAGCGCCGACGGCGCGCCGGAGGCGGCGCCGGAACACCCCGGCGAGGCGCCGGACGAGGTCCTCGTGACGGCCTCCGAGCGGGCGCTGTGGCGCGCGGCGGCGGCGGGGCACCTCGGCGACGACGGCGTCACCGTCGTCCGCGCGGCGCTCGCCGAGCGCGTGGACCTGCTCGACGACGACGCCCACGCGCGCTGGCGCGCCCGGCTCCTCGAGGCGGCGCCCGCGCTCCCCGGGAGCGGGGACGACTGGGGCTCGCCCGAGGTCGGGGCGGCCGACGGGTCCGGCACGCGCCGCCGGGCCGCCGCGCCCGACGCCCTGCCGCTGCTGCGGTCCTGGACCGCATGGTCGCGGGCCGTCGTCGCAGGGGAGGTGGCCCTGCCCACGGCGGCACCCGGTCCGCTCGCCCCCGGGGAGTCGTCGGGCACCACACCCGGCGCCGCGACGCCGAGCGGCGCCCCGGCCCCGGGCGCGGCGCTGCTGCGGGTCGTCGGGTCGCTCGTGAACGAGGGGGCGCCCGTCGAGCGTGGCCTCCTCGAGCGCGCGGAGCTGCTGGCCGACCGCGTGGGGCGTGCTCCCGAGGACGACGGCCCGGAGTGGGACGCGTCCGCGGGGACGCTCGTCGACCTGCTCGTGGACGACGCGCGCGGCACCGACCCGGGGCTCGCGGCGATCGCGGCACCGCTGCTCGTCGACGACCTGCGCGTCGCGAGCCATGCGCGGGCGTCCGAGCTCGCGGCGTCCCCGGCGCCGTCGCGCGTGCTGCGCCTCGCGGGCCGGTCCGTCACCGTCACGCCCACCGACGACGGCGCGTCACCCGCCGCGACGGCGCGGGCGGAGCTCCTCGCGCGCCCCGTCGACGGGGTGTCGTGGGGCGTCGTCGGCGGGGTCGGGGCGATCGCCGTCGCGACGCTCGTGCTCGGGATCGTGGTCGCGCCGGCCTGGTACGCGGTGGCCGTCGTCGCGGCCGTGGTCGCGGCGTGGCAGTGGTTCTCGGGCGAGCAGCGCGCGCGGGACCAGCGCGCGGCGGCGCGGGCGAGCGCGGAGCGGTTCGACGCCGAGCTGGCCGAGGCGCGCACCGCCGTCGCGGCGGAGGCGGAGCGCGCGCGGACGCAGCGCGAGGCGGTCGCGACCGTCGTCGACGACCTCGACGACGCCCTCGCCGACCTGGGCGCGCCGACCGCCGCCTGACGCGCCCGACCCGGGTCCGCCCGGGCGCCCGCCGACGGCCCGCCGGGCGCCGCGCCAGGGCCGGACCGCCCGTGCCCGCGGGCCGTCCGGCCCTGCCCGACACCTGCTCTCACAGGCTCTCGTCGGCCGTTCGAACAACCGCTTCGAACGCCGGATGAACTGTCGGTGAACAGTGGCCGAAGAATCCACAGGATGGTCGAGCGCGCGGCGGGGATGACCCCACCATGGACGACGTGACCGAGACGCTCCTGCTGGTGCTCGTCGTCGTGACCGCACTGGCCTTCGACTTCACCAACGGCTTCCACGACACGGGCAACGCGATGGCTACGTCCATCGCCACCAAGGCCCTCAAGCCCAAGACCGCCGTCGCCCTCTCCGCCGTCCTCAACATGGTCGGGGCGTTCCTCTCCCTGGCCGTCGCGGCGACCATCGCGAAGGGCCTGGTCGACGCGAACGTCATCACCCTCGAGGTCGTCCTCGCGGGGCTCGTGGGCGGCATCACCTGGAACCTGCTGACCTGGCTGCTCGGCATCCCGTCGAGCTCGTCGCACGCGCTGATCGGCGGCGTCGTGGGCTCGGTGCTCGCGGCCGTCGGGACCCAGGGCGTCATCTGGAGCGGCGTCGCCGCGAAGGTGCTCATCCCCGCGCTGCTCGCCCCGCTCGTCGCGGTCGGCGTCGCGAGCGTCGGCACGTGGGCGGTCGCCCGCCTCACGCGCGACGTCCCGGAGGACGTGTCGACCCGCGCGTTCCGCTGGGGCCAGGTCGGCTCCGCGTCGCTCGTCTCGCTCGCCCACGGCACCAACGACGCCCAGAAGTCGATGGGCATCATCCTGCTCGCGCTCATCGCGGCGGGCGCCGTCCCGGCCGACTCGAGCGTGCCGTTCTGGGTGATCCTCTCCTGCGCGTCGTTCATGGCGCTCGGCACGTACCTGGGCGGCTGGCGGATCATCCGCACGCTCGGCAAGGGGCTCGTCGAGATCGACACCCGGCAGGGCATGGCCGCCGAGACGTCGTCCGCGGCCGTCATCCTCATGTCCGGGCTGTTCGGCTACTCGCTCTCGACGACGCACGTCGCGACCGGCTCGATCCTCGGCTCGGGCGTCGGCATGCCGGGCGCCAAGGTCCGCTGGGGCGTCGCGGGCCGCATGCTCGCCGCGTGGGGCCTGACGCTCCCGGCCGCTGGCCTCGTCGGCGCGGCCTGCTACGGCATCCAGCACGGGATCGGCGGCGCGGCCGGCACGGTCGTCGTGTTCGCGATCCTCGTCGCGACGTCCGTCGCCATCTGGGTCGCGTCGCGCCGCAAGCCCGTGGACCACAACAACGTCAACGACGCCTGGGAGGAGGGCGCGGTGGACGCCGGGCTCGAGTCCGACGTCGTCGAGGCGCGGGAGGCCGCGCTGGAGCGCCGCCTCGACGCGGCCGACCCGTTCGCGGACGCCGAGCCGCAGACCGCCGCGTCGCCCGTGCCCGCCTCGGGCGCACCCACCGTGACCCCGACCGCCGCGCGCCAGCGCGCGAGCGTCTGACCCCGGCAGCCCGGAGGAGAGAACCGTGTTCGTCGAGATCGACTCGCTGCTCAAGGTCGTCGTCGCCGGCCTCGTCGTCGGCGCGGGCCTGCCCGCCCTCTTCGCGCTCGGGGTCCGGCTCGCGGCCGGCCGCGCCGTGCCCGTGGAGGTCGGCACCCCCGACGGCCGCTTCACGTCCGACGGTCGGACCGTGCGCGTCGAGCGCGCCACCCGCGGCCGCCAGGTCGGCGCGCTCGTGTGCTTCGCCGTCGTCGTCGTCGCGATCGCGGTCGGCATCGCCTTCGTCGCGAGCGGCGGCCACTGACCCGGGCCCCCAGCCCCCGCTGAGTGCAGGAGACGGTCGCGGTCGGATCGATCCGGCCGCGACCATCTCCTGCGCTCAGCGTCGTGCGCTGCGTCGGGAGGTCAGGCGGAGTCGCGCACCACGAGGCTCGGGTCGAACAGGACGGAGCGCGCCTCGGCCTCCGGGTCGTCGATCTGCGCGAGCAGGAGGCGCGCCATCTCCGCCGCCATCTCCTCGACGGGCTGACGCACCGTCGTGAGCGGGGGGTGCGCCTGGTGCGCGACCGTGGAGTCGTCGAAACCGACGACCGCGACGTCCTCCGGGACGCGCCGCCCGGCCTCCTGCAGGACCGTCGACGCGCCGTCGGCCATGAGGTCGCTCGCGCCGAACACGCCGTCGACGTCGGGTCGCGCCGCGAGGAGCTCGCGGGCCGCGGCCTCGCCGCCCGCCCGCGTGAAGTCGCCCTCCACGACGAGCGGCTCGGGGAGCCCCGCGGCGCGCACCGCGTCGAGGAAGCCGTCGAGCCGGGCGCGCGCGAAGGGGACGTCGGACGGCCCGGCGACCGTCGCCAGCCGCGTCCGCCCGCGCGCCACGAGGTGCTCGGCCGCGAGCCGCCCGCCCGCCGCCTGGTCGAGGTCGACCCAGCTCACCCCGGCCGACTCGTCCGCCCCGTCGAGGTGCGTCGAGAGCACGACCGGCACGGGCAGCGCGGCGAACCGCGCCGGGAGCGGGTCGCCGGAGCTCGACGTGATGAGCAGGACGCCGTCGACGTGGCCCTGGCGCACGTAGCGCACGACCTGGTCGTGCGCGGGCGGGTCGGCGGGCAGGATCGCGAGGTGGATGTCGCGCGGGCGGAGCACCTGCTGCGCCCCTGCCGTGACCCGGCCGATGTACGGGTCCGTGAACAGGCGCTCCAGGAACGGGCTGGCGTTTGGCCGCTCCGTCGGCTCGGAGACGACGAGCGCGACCGAGCCGGTGCGCCGCGTCACGAGGGTGCGGGCCGCGAGGTTGGGGACGTAGCCGGTCTCGTCGATCGCCTGCTCGACGACCTCGACGATCGCCGGGTCGACCGTCGGCACGCCGTTGATCACGCGGGACACGGTGGCGCGGGACACGCCCGCGACGGCCGCGACGGCCTCGAGCGTCGGGCGGGGGGCGGAGCGACGGGCAGCCATGGCGTCAGTTATACCGCCCGGGCTCAGCGCAGACGCTCCTTCGCGGCGAGCACGCGGACCACCGCCGCGTCCACCTTGGCGGCGAACGCCGGGTCGGTCGTCGCGCGCTCGACGACGGCCGCCACCATGGGTTGCACGACGCCCGGGTCGGCCGACGCGAGCACCATGTCGCCGCCCGCGTCGATCGTCAGGACGGCGCGGTCGGCGGGCGACCACGCCTGCACCTGCTGCGCCGCGGAGACGTCGTCGGTGATGACGACGCCGTCGAACCCCAGGTCGCCGCGCAGCATCCCGTCGACGACGACGGGCGAGAACGCCGCGGGCAGCGACCCGTCGATCTGCGCGTAGACGGCGGTGGACGTCATGACGAACGCGGCGCCCGCCTCGATGCCCGAGGCGAAGACGGCGACGGACGGGTCGTCGCGCGTCGTCACGTCGTCCGTGACGCCCGCGTCGGTGTCCGTGTTCTCGGTGACGCGGCCCAGCCCCGGGAAGTGCTTGATCGTCACGTCCACCCCGGACGCCTCCATGCCGGCGCTGAAGGTGTTCGCGTGGGCCGTCACCGAGTCCGGCGTGAACCCGTAGTTCCGCTGGAAGTACCCGATCGGCGGGTTCTGCGCCGCGGTCCCCTCGGGCACCAGGTCCATCACCGGCGCGAGGTTGAGGTTCACCCCGGCCGCCGCGAGCTCGCCGCCCCAGGTCGTGGCGTCCGCCTGCAGCGTCGCCGGGTCGAGCGCCGCCTGGTCGGTGGCCGTGGGGATCTGCGAGAACCCCGGACCGCGCAGCACCTGGACGTAGCCCCCCTCCTGGTCGGTCGCGACGAACAGCGGCGTGCCGTTCGTCGTGTCCGCCGAGACGAGCGCCGTGAAGCCCGCGACGAGGTCCGCCGTCGGGCCGGTGCCCGCCTGCGAGCGCCCGGCGAGGAACACGTTGCCGACGTGGAGCTGCGACACCGCGTCGTAGCTCACCTGCTGCGGGTCGCTCACGTCGACGCCGACCATGAAGAGCTGCCCGACCTTCTGCTCGAGCGTCCACCCGGCCAGCGGGTCCTCGGGCGGGGTGGACGGCGTCGGGGGGGTGCCCGACGGCGACGGCTCGGGCGGGGCGCTCGGCGCGCCCGACGGCGACGGGGCCGGGGCGGGGCCCGGGCGGGTGAGGTACCACGCGACCGCCGAGACGGCGGCGAGCGTGGCGACGACGGCGACGACGATCCAGGTGGTCCGGGCACGGGTGGTCACAGAGCAGGCACCTCCAGCGGCCACCGTAGCCCGGGTGCGCTCGACGGGCGGAACCCGCCGTGGCGCGACATGATGCCCGCACGGGTGTCGCGTCCCGGGCAACGGTGCGCCGGGACCTGCGCCGCTGACGACGTCACCGATCTGGAGCCCGGCATGACCCCTCGCCCGCCCGCCCGTCCCGTCGCCCTCGACCGTGCTCGCCGGGCGACCGCCGCGCTCGTCGCCGCAGCGCTCGCGCTGGCGGGGGCGGTCGCCCTGGTGGCCGGCCCGCAGGCCCGGCCCGCCACGGCCGCGATCGGCTTCTGCCCCGACCCGGACGACTTTCCCGACGTCGGGCCGGTGCCCGTCCCGGGGTTCACCGACAACAACGTCGCGGTCTACGCGGGCGGGAACTACACGGCGACCGGGACGTCGGCCGAGAGCGAGGGCGTGCTCGTCGTGCGCGGGGACGCGACGTTCGACACCCCCGGGAGCTTCAACGTGGGCACGGTCGGTGCCGGGTCGGGCATCGTGCCGGAGCCGGGGTCGCCCATGCTGCACGTCGGCGGCGTGATGAGCATCGCCGCCGGGACCAACGTCATCGTGGGCGCGAACCTCGACGGCGGCGGGGCGGTGCACGTCGGCGGCGACCTGGAGGACGCGGGCGGGCTCGACACCAACGGGGGCGCGGTCGAGACGAACATGGGCGCGGACGCCGCGCTCGCCCCGTGGGAGGGGTTCCAGACCGTGATCGTCGACGAGTCCGCCGCGCTCGGCGCGGTGCCGGCGACCGGGACCGCGGCGCGCGACGGGGGCCGCGTCACGTTCACCAGCTCCGACCCCGGCAACACGACGCTCCAGGCGTTCACCGTCGACGCCGCTGTCCTCGACGGCGCGTCCGAGTTCTTCTTCGAGGTCCCGGACGGCGCGCCGGTCGTCGTGAACGTCGTCGGCGACGCGCCCGTCACGGTCTCGGCCGCCTACGTCGACATCAACGGTGCGCGCGTGGACGACCCGGCGAACATCGGCAACGCCGCGGCGCGGCTGATGTGGAACTTCACGGGGAGCGGTGACGTCACCGTGAGCGGCGCGGGCCAGTGGGTGGGCTCGATCCTGGTGCCGTCGGCGGACCAGGTGACGATCACGTCGAGCACCAACGGTCGCGTCTACGCGGGCAACGACCTCACGACGTCGGGCAGCGGCAACGAGCAGCACAACTACCCCTGGATCGGGCCGGGGCCGTTCGACTGCATCCCGTCGGCGAGCTTCGTCGTCCAGAAGACCGTGACGGGCGAGGCCGCGGCCGACGTGCCCGCCGGAACGACGTTCGAGGTCGAGTACACGTACGTGGAGCCGGGCGGGACGACCGGCGGCGACACGCTCGTCGTGCCGATCAGCGGCGCGCTCGTGAGCGGCCCGACGCTCCCCGTCGGCACCGTCGTGACGGTCACCGAGACGAACCTGCCCACCGTGCCCGGCGTCGAGTGGGGCACGCCCGTGATCCAGGTGAACGGGGAGCCGCTCGGCGACCCCGCCCAGTTCACGATCCAGGAGGACCAGACCGTCACGGTGACCGTGGTGAACACGGCGAACGGCGGCGCCGTCCCGGTGGTGGGCGGGTTCTCGGTGACCAAGGCCGTGACGGGCGACGCCGCAGGCCTCGTCCCCGACGACACCGCGTTCCTCGTCGGCTGGGAGGCGACCCTCCCCGACGGGGCCACGTACGACGGCGAGCTCTCGGGCACGCTGACCGTGCTCGCCGACGGGACGGTGGTGGACGGCCCGTCCGACCTGCCCGTCGGCACGACCGTCACGCTCACGGAGCAGACGCCGCTGCCGGAGATCGACGGGGTGGAGTGGGGCGACCCCGTGCTCAGCCCGGCGTCGCCGATCACGATCGTCGAGGGCGCGACCGGGGTCGCGGTCACCGTGACCAACGTGGCGGACGCCGTGGTCGGGGGCTTCACGGTCCAGAAGTCCCTCGCGGGGGGTGCCGCGGACGCCGTGCCCCCCGACACCGCGTTCCTCGTCGACTGGACCGCGACCGTCCCCGCGGGCGTCGTGTACGACGGCGAGACGTCGGGCACGCTGACCGTCCTCGCCGACGGGACCGTGACGGACGGCCCGTCCGACCTGCCGGTCGGCACGACCGTGACGCTCGTCGAGCAGCAGCCGCTGCCCGCGGTCGACGGCGTCGTCTGGGGCGTGCCGACGCTCGAGCCCGCGTCCCCGATCACGATCGTCGAAGGGCCGACGGGCGTCGCGGTGACCGTGACGAACACGGCGAACGCGCCCGCGGACATCGGCGGGTTCGCGGTGCAGAAGTCGCTCACCGGCGACGCGTCCGGGGCCGTGCCGCCGGACGCCGCGTTCGTCGTCGCGTGGGAGGCCGTGGTTCCCCCCGACTCCGGCTACGAGGGCCCGACGTCCGGGACGGTGACCGTGCTCGCGGACGGGAGGGTGGTGGACGGTCCGCAGGACCTGCCCGCGGGCACGGTCGTGACGTTCACGGAGCAGTCCATGCCCGACGTCCCGGGTGTCGACTGGGGGACGCCCACCGTCTCGCCCGGCACCGTGACGATCGGCGAGGGGGACGCCGTCGCGGGCGTCGTCGTGACGAACACGGCGACCGCGTTGGTCGGCGGGTTCTCGCTCGCCAAGGCGGTCGAGGGCGACCTCGCCGGGAGCGTGCCGCCCGGCACGGAGTTCGAGGTCGAGTGGTCCGCGACCCTGCCCACGGGGTTCACGTACGACGGCCCCCTCACGGGGACGGTGACCGTGCTCGCGGACGGCACCGTGGTCGACGGCCCGCAGGACCTCCCGGTCGGGACCGTCGTGACGTTCACCGAGATCAACCTGCCGGAGGTCGACGGCGTCGTCTGGGGCGCCCCGACGTTCTCCCCGGAGGCCCTGACGGTCGGCGACGGGGAGAACACCCTCGTGACGCTGACCAACACCACGCAGGACGTCGCCGAGGTCGGCGGGTTCTCCGTGGCCAAGGAAGTGACGGGCGACCGCGCGGACCTCGTCCCCGCGGGCACCGAGTTCACCGTCGCGTACTCGTACGAGCTCGACGGCACGCTCGTCGGCGGCTACCTCCAGGTCCCGGCAGACGGGACGGTCGTCGCCGGCCCGCAGAACCTCCCGGTCGGCACGGTCGTCACCTACACGGAGGCGGACCTGCCGGACATCCCCGGCGTCGCGTGGGGCGTCCCCACGTTCAGCCCGCCGACGGTCGTCGTCGGCGACGGGGAGAACACCCTGGTCACCGCGACCAACACGGCGAACCAGGCGGTCGGCGGGTTCTCCGTGGTCAAGCGGGTGACGGGCGAGGCGTCCGACGCCGTCCCCGCGACGACGGAGTTCGTCGTGGGCTACGCGTACGACGGCCCGGACGGCACCGTCACCGGCTCGCTCACGGTCCGCGCCGACGGCGTCGCCGTCGACGGCCCGCAGGACCTGCCCGTCGGGACCGTCGTCCGGCTCACCGAGACCGACGCGCCCGAGATCGGCGGGGTCGACTGGGGCACGCCGACCTTCACGGTCGACGGGACGGCGGTCGCCGAGGTGACGGTCGGTGACGGCACGGTGGTCGTGACCCTCACCAACACCGCGGACCACGAGGAGCTCGCGGTCACCGGCACCGACGCGGTGCTCGTGACCGTCCTCGCCCTCGCGTTCCTCGGGACGGGCAGCGCCCTCCTGCTGTTCCGCGCCCGCGGTCGCCGCCTCGCCTGACGAGCACCGACCGACGGCCGGTGTCCCCCAGGGGTGCCGGCCGTCGTCGTGCCCGGAGCGTGGACCGGCGGGAGACGGGGCCTCGCCGCCGTGAGGGAGACCAGGATCACATCGCCGACCGCGTCATGGAGGTGGGCGCGCGAGGTCTCTCAAGGACGGCCCCGGTGACCCGGGCGCCGCCACCCGCCGGAAACAGGAGCGTTGCATGTCCCGAGGTATCAGACCCCGTACGTCCGACCCCACGCGCCGCGTCGTCGCCGCCGTCACCGCGGCGTCGCTCGCGCTCGCCGGCGCCGTGGTGCTGGTCGCCGGGCCCCAGGCCGGACCGGCGGCCGCCGCGCCCGGCCAGTGCCCGGCGCCGGGAGAGATTCCCGGCATCGGCAACCTGCCGCCGGTGTTCACCGACAACAACGTCGCCGTGTACGCGGGAGGAAACTACCTCGCGACCGGCGCGGCGGCGGAGTCCGAGGGCTTGCTCCTCGTGCGCGGCGACGCGACGTTCGACAAGAACCCCGACGGGCTGTTCAACGTGGGCACCGTCGGCGTCGGGTCGCAGATCGCCCCCGACCCTGGCGCGCTCATGCTCGCCGTCGGCGGCGACCTGACCATCGTGGGGGAGAACAGGGTCGAGGTCGGGGCTGGCCTCACGCCCGGCGGTGCGGTCCAGGTGGGCGGGGTCATCACCGCGCCCGCGGCCCAGCCCGAGACCAACGGCGCCCCGGTGACCGACGGCATGGGTCAGACCGCGGCGATGTCGCCGTTCGCCGACTTCCACGACGTCATCACGGCGACGTCGGTCGAGCTCGGGACGGCGACCGTCACCGGCGACGTCGAGCGGTCCGGCGGGCGCGCGACGTTCACGAGCACAAACCCGTCGAACTCCACGCTGCAGGCGTTCACGATCGACGCCGCGGACCTCGACGGTGCGTCGGAGTTCTTCTTCAGCGGGATCCCGGCGGACGCGCCGGTCGTGATCAACGTCGTCGGGGGTCCGGTCGCCGTGTCGGCGAACTACGTCGACTACAACGGCGTCCGCGTGGACGACCTGACGAGCGCCGCGCTCGGCGAGGTCTCCTCGCGCATCCTGTGGAACTTCGTCGACGCCGAACGGGTGGACATCACGGGGAGCGGCCAGTTCATCGGGTCGATCCTCGCCCCGGCCGCGAGCTCGACCATCACGTCGAGCACCAACGGGCGGGTCTACGTCGGGAACGACCTGACGACGGCCGGCTCCGGCAACGAGCAGCACAACTACCCGTGGATCGGTCCGGGTCCGTTCGACTGCGTCGCCGGCGGCGACGGCGGGTTCTCCGTCGCGAAGCTCGTCGAAGGCGCCGGCGCGGGCTCCGTCCCGGCCGACACGGAGTTCACGGTGACGTGGACCGCGCAGATCCCCGACGGCGTCGAGCACGAGGGCGAGACCGCAGGCACCCTGACGCTGCGCGCCGACGGCACCGTGGTGGACGGTCCCTCCGACCTGCCCGAGGGCACCGTGGTCACGCTCGCCGAGCCGACGCTCCCGGAGCTGCCGGGCATCACGTGGGGCACGCCCTCCTTCGACCCGTCGGCCGAGGTCACCATCGGCGCGAGCTCGACGACCGCCGTCACCCTGACCAACACCGCGACCCTCGCCGTCGGTGGGTTCTCCCTGAGCAAGGTCGTCGAGGGCTCCGGGTCGGCCGCAGTCCCGGCGGACGCGTCGTTCAGCGTGGCGTGGACCGCGCAGGTCCCCGACGGCATCGCGTACGACGGCGAGACCACGGGGACGGTGACCGTCCTCGCGGACGGGACCGTCGTCGACGGGCCGCAGGACCTCCCCGTCGGCACCGTCGTGTCGTTCGAGGAGACGGTCTTCCCCGACGTGCCCGGCATCACGTGGGGCACGCCCGTGCTCGACCCGTCGACGGTGACGATCGACGGCGGGGAGAACACGCTCGTCACGGTGACCAACTCCGCCGTCCAGCAGGTCGGCGGCTTCTCGGTGGCGAAGTCGGTCGTCGGCGGGGCGTCCGACCTCGTGCCGGCCGACACGCCGTTCACGGTCGGGTACTCCTACGAGCTGGACGGGACCACCGTCTCCGGCACACTGACCGTCCGGGCGGACGGTACGCCGGTCGACGGTCCGCAGACCCTTCCCGTGGGCACGGTCGTCGCGTTCACCGAGGTGCAGCTGCCCGACGTCGGCGGCGTGGTGTGGGGCGCGCCGTCGTTCTCCCCGTCCGAGGTGACGGTCGCCGACGGTGAGAACGCACTGGTCACCGTGACGAACACGGCCACCGACTCACCGGCGGGCGGATTCTCGGTCGCGAAGTCGGTCGTCGGTGAGGCGTCCGACCTCGTGCCGGACGACGCGGCGTTCACCGTCGAGTACTCCTCCGTGCTCGACGGCACCACGGTCACCGGGACGCTCACCGTCCTCGCGGACGGCACTCCGGTCGACGGCCCGCAGAACCTCCCGGTGGGCACGACGGTCACGTTCACCGAGGTGCAGCTGCCCGACGTCGACGGTGTCGTGTGGGGCGAACCGGAGTTCTCCCCGTCGGAGGTGACGATCGGCGACGGTGAGAACGCGCTGGTGACCCTGACGAACACGGCGACGGAGACCGCCGCGGGCGGGTTCCAGGTCGCCAAGACCCTCGCCGGCACGGGCGCCACGTCGGTCCCCGCCGACACCGAGTTCACCGTCTCGTACTCCTACGACCTCGGTGGCGCCCCCGTCGCGGGCACGCTGACCGTGCGCGCGGACGGTACCCCGGTCGACGGCCCGCAGAACCTCCCGGTGGGAACGGTCGTGACCTTCGCCGAGGTGGACCTGCCGCTCCTGCCGGGCGTGATCTGGGGCGCACCGCAGTTCAGCCCGGCGACCGTCACCGTCTCGGAGGGGGAGAGCGCCGAGGTCGTCGTGACCAACACCGCGACCCTCCAGGTCGGCGGCGTCCAGGCCGCGAAGTCCGTCGACGGCACCGGTGCGGGTCGCGTCCCGGCCGGCACGGAGTTCACCGTGGCGTGGACGGCCACGGTCCCGGACGGGATCGTCTACACCGGCGAGACGAGCGGCACGCTCGACCTGCTCGCGGACGGCACCGTCGTCAGTGGTCCGCTCGACCTGCCCGCCGGCACCGTCGTCACGTTCGAGGAGCCGACCTTCCCCGAGGTCGAGGGCGTTGAGTGGGGCACCCCGACCTTCGACCCCGCGTCGGTGACCGTCGCCGACGGCCAGGTCGTCACCATCGGGGTGACGAACACCGCGACGGAGCTCTTCGGGTCCTTCTCGGTGGAGAAGCAGGTCTCCGGCGCGACGGCAGGGCTCGTCCCGGAGGGCGCCGAGTTCGCGGTCACGTGGACGGCGCAGCTCCCGGAGGGTTCGTCGTACGAGGGCCCGGCGGTCGGTGAGGTCGTCGTCGCCGCGGGCGGCGGCGCGGTCGACGCGGGCGTGAGCCTGCCGCTCGGCACGGTCGTCACGTTCGCCGAGACCACGCTGCCCGAGGTCGACGGCGTCGTGTGGGGCACCCCGACGTTCGAGCCCGGCTCGCTCATCGTCACGGGGAGCGGCGAGATCGCTGCCGTCGTCGTGACGAACGACGCGACAGCGGCTCCCGCGGGCGGGTTCTCCGTCGCGAAGGCGGTCACGGGCGCGGGCGCGCCCCTGGTTCCTGCCGACACCGCGTTCACCGTCGAGTACTCCTACGACCTCGGCGGCACCCCGGTCACCGGCTCGCTCACGGTCCTCGCGGACGGCACCGTCGTCGACGGCCCGCAGAACCTCCCGGTCGGTACGGTCGTCACCTTCACCGAGACCGACCTGCCGGACGTGCCGGGCGTCGTGTGGGGCGCCCCGGTCTTCAGCCCGGAGATCGTCACCGTCGCCGACGGCGAGAACGTGCTCGTCACGCTGACGAACACCGCGCAGGACGGCCGGGCGGGCGGCTTCTCGGTCGCCAAGGACGTCGTCGGCGGGGCCGCGGCCTCCGTCCCGGGTGACGCGCAGTTCACGGTCGAGTACTCCTACGAGCTCGACGGCGTGCCGACCACGGGGACGCTCGTCGTCACCGCGGACGGGACGGTCGTGGACGGCCCGCAGAACCTCGAGGTCGGGACGGTCGTGACGTTCGCCGAGACCGCGCGACCCGCGGTGCCGGGCGTGACGTGGGGCGCCGCGGAGTTCAGCCCGCAGTCCGTGACGGTCGGCGACGGCGAGAGCACGCTCGTCACGCTGACCAACACGGCCGACGTCGCGGTGGGCGGGTTCTCCGTCCACAAGGTCGTCGCGGGTGAGGCGAAGGGCAAGGTCGCCGCGGACACGACGTTCACCGTCGCGTACGAGTACACGGTCGGTGACCGGAACTTCACGGGCACGCTCGCGCTGCGCGCCGACGGGTCGGTCGTCGACGGTCCTCAGGGCCTGCCGCACGGCACGGTCGTGACGCTCCGTGAGGTCGACCTCCCGGCGGTCGCGGGCGTCGACTGGGGCACGCCGTACTTCGCGGTCGACGGCGAGAAGGTCACCACGGTGACCGTGACCGGCGGCGGGTCGATCGACGTGACGCTCACCAACACGGCCACGTCCGCCGGCGGTGCGCTCGCCACCACCGGCGCGAGCACGGCCCTCTTCGCCGGTCTGGGCGCGCTGCTCGTCCTCGGCGGGGCTGCGCTGCTCACCGTGACGAGGCGCCGCCGGACCGCCTGACGGGCGGGACGCGGTCGCGCACCGCGACGCACGACGGGCCGGTCACCCCGCGGGGTGACCGACCCGTCGTCGTCCCGCTCGGGCGAGCGGCGCCCGACCTCAGTCGTGGCCCGCGAGCGTCCCGAGCGCCTTGGTCCACAGCGCGTGCGCGCGCTCCGCGCGCTCGGCCGTCTCGATGTTGCGCTCGACGACGCGCACCCGTGTCCCGGAGTCGTCCGGCTCGAGCGTGATGGCGATGTCGTGGTAGTTCTCGGGGACGTCGGGCAGGCCCATCGTCGGGGAGAAGTGCGTGAAGTGCAGCAGGCGCGGGCGCTCGACCGCGACGACGGTGCCCCAGTCCGCGAACTCGCGGCCCATGTAGTGCCCCTCGAACGTGACGGGGCTGCCGGGCCGGAAGTCGGTCTCGACGTTCATACCGAGCATCCAGCGGGCGCTCGGGTGCAGCAGCTCGGCCCACACGACCTGCGGCGGCCGCGCGACGTGGATCTCGGCGGTCGTGCTGTGCTCGGTCAGGGTCGGGTCGGTCATGGGTACCTCCGGGGGCTCGGGGGCGGGGGCCCGCTTCTGGGGCGACGGTAGACCCTCCGGGCCGCACCGGCAGCCGGTAGGTTCGGGCGCGTGACCCGACTCGTGCTCGTCCACGGCCGCGACAACCAGGGCCTCGACGCCGACGTCCTCGACCGCACGTGGACCGCGGTGCTGGACGCGGGGCTGCGCGCGGCAGGGTCGAGCCGTGTGCTGCACGACGCCGACACGTCGTTCGTCTTCTACGGCGACACCCTCGCGGGGCTCGTCGCGGGCGACGCGGAGCCGCCGCCGGTGACGGTGCACGCGCTGGCGGCCCTGCCCGGCGACGAGCTCGCGTTCGTCGCGGCCGTCGTCGAGGAGGTGCTGCGGGGCGCGGGGGCGGGCGTCCCGGCCCGCCCCGAGGGCGTCGGGGCCGGTGCGGGGGAGTGGCTGAACCTGCTGCTGTCCGCGCTCGACCGGTACGTGCCCGGCCTGAGCAGCGGCGTCGTCGTGCTGCTCGCGCGCGACGTGTGGGCGTACCTGCACGACGACGCCGTGCGCAGGACGATCGACGACGCGCTCGCGGCCGCGATCCCGACCGACGGCCCGGCCGTCGTCGTCGCGCACTCGCTCGGGTCGGTCGTCGCGTACTCGGTGCTGCGCGAGCACCCCGACGCCGCGCGGTGGGACGTGCCGCTGCTGCTCACGCTGGGCTCGCCGCTCGCGATCCGGGCGATCCGGGACGTCCTCGCCGCGCGCGCCCCGCTGCGCGTGCCCGCGCCGGTGCGCCGCTGGGTCGCGGCGCGCGACCGCCGGGACGCGCTCGCGCTCCACGGCCTCGGACCTGCGGCGTTCCCGCTCGACCCGCCGACGCCCGCGATCGAGGACCTCGTCGTCGCGAACGCGGCGCCGGGGCACCACGCGGCGGCCGTCCTGCTCGACGACGGCAGCCCCGCGGGCTACCTCGCGCTCCCGCAGGTCGCGGGCGTGCTGGACGGCTGACGCGACCTGTCAGCGCGAGGTCGCGGCAGGGCGCGACGTCGTGCTGACAGGTTCACGACACGCCGTGGAGGCGCGCGTGGAGCGACCGGATCTCGGGGGCAAGCTCGTAGGCCGGGCCGCGCACGGGTACGCCCGGCGCGACGTCGCCGATCGCGAGCGGGCGCACGGGTCCGGGCGCCACGCGCCACTCGTCGAGCCAGCCGACGAGCTGCGTCGTGCTCGACGCGTAGACGATCGGGCCGAGCCCGACCCACGCGTGCGCCGCGCTGCACATCGCGCAGTGCTCGCCGGACGTGTAGACGGTCGCGGCGCGCCGCTCCTCGGGGGTCAGGTGCTCTGCGGCCCAGCGGGCGATCTCGAACTCCGGGTGCCGGGTCGCGTCGCCGTCCTTGACACGGTTGCGGTCCTCGAACCGCACGGCCCCGTCGCGGTCGACGAGCAGCGAGCCGAACGGCTCGTCGCCGTCGTCGAGCGCCTCGCGCGCGAGCTCGACGCAGCGGCGCAGGTGCACGAGGTCGTCCGGGGTGGGGAGGGTCTCGGGAGTCATGGCGCCCATCCTCGCCCGGTCAGCGCGCGAGCGCGAGGACGCTGCGCACGTCGGCGACGAACCCGTCCACGTCGTCCGGGGTCGTGTCCCACGCGCACATCCACCGGACCTCGACCCGGTCGGCGGTCTCGCCCGGTCCCCAGTCGTAGAAGCGGTGCCGCTCGCGCAGGCGCTCGACGGCCGCGCGGGGGAGGGTCGCGAAGACCGCGTTGACGAGCGTGGGCTGCGTGAAGGCGAGGCCCGACGTCGGGGCGGGCGCGGCGTCGTCGTCCGGTCCCAGCGCGGCGGGGACGACGACGTCCGCGAGCCCCGCGCGCAGGCGCGCCGCCATCGCGTTCGCGCGCCGCGCGTTGCGCAGCCAGAGCTCGTCCTCGTTCCCGATCTCGTCGACCTCGGCGACGGCGTCGCCCACCGGCTCGAACAGCGCGAGGAGCTGCGCGGAGACGTAGCGCATCTTGGACGCGAGCTGCATCGTCGCCTTGCGCACGAACTCGACGCCGTCGACGGCCGACGGGTCGAGCACGACGACCGCCTCCCCGAGCGCGAGCCCGTTCTTGGTGCCGCCGAACGACAGCACGTCCACGCCCGCGTCGGTGGTCAGCGCGCGCAGCGGCACGTCGAGCGCGGCGGCGGCGTTCGCGAGGCGCGACCCGTCGAGGTGCACGCGCATGCCCCGGGAGTGCGCGGCGTCGGCCACCGCGCGGATCTCCGCCGGCGTGTAGAGCGTGCCGAGCTCCGTGGACTGCGTGAGCGCCACGACGAGCGGCTGCGCGCGGTGCGGGTCGCCGAGATCGCCCGCGAACCGCTCCACGGCGTCCGGGGTGAGCTTCCCGTCCGACGCCGGGACCGCGAGCACCTTGATCCCGCCGACGCGCTCGGGCGCACCGTTCTCGTCCGTGTTGAGGTGCGCGTGCTCGGTCGCGACGACCGCGCCCCAGCGCGGGAGCATCGCCATGAGCGCCACGACGTTCGCGCCCGTCCCCGTGAGCACCGGGTAGGCCGCGGCGTCCGGGCCGAAGCGGGACCGCACGGCGTCTTGGAGGCGTGCCGTCCACGGGTCCTCGCCGTACGAGATCTCGTGCCCCGCGCTCGCCGCGGCCAGCGCGGCGAGGACGTCGGGATGGGCGGGGGAGTAGTTGTCCGAGGCGAACGAGGTCACGTGCCCAGCGTAAGGACCCGGGGAGGCGCCGGTGCTCCGTCCGGGTCGTGCGCCGGGTCGTCCGTGGTCGGCGGGTACCAGACGCGCGTCCCCTCGACGCGCGCGAACGAGGTGAGCGTGTGCCGGCGGGGGCGTGCGGCCGAGACGATGTCGCGCACCTCCACGCCGCGGACGACGAGCGCGTCGCCGACCAGCGACCGGTGGCACCGCCACGGCACCGCCTCCGCGCACATGATGACGAGGTCGTCGTGCGTGCTGCGCCGCACGAGGTCGTCGACCGCCGCGGCGAACTCGGGGGTCTGCATGTGGTCGGCGTAGCCGCGGAACGAGAGGTTGCGCCACGCACCGTTCGGGCTGTCGGGCCGCGTGCGCCGCAGCCCGCCCAGCGCCCGGACCCAGCGGTAGGTGATGCCGTGCTCCCGCAGGACGGGGGCCAGCGCGTCACGGTGGTACTGCGGGTTGTGCCGCGACTTCGGGACGGTGCGCACGTCCACGAGCCGCCGCACCCCGTTCTCCCGCAGGAGGCCCAGGAACTCCTCGACGGGCCGCGTGGAGTGCCCCACCGTGTGCACGACGCTCATGCCGGCATCGTAGGAGCGGGCCGCGCCGCTCGGGCACCGGAGGGGCGCCGGGGCGAGCGAGCGGGCGCGGACGTGCCTAGCGTCGAGAGGGACGCCCGGCCGGGCGTCGCGAGCAGCGGAGGTGCAGCCATGACCACGAACCCCGACGAGCCCGGCACGGGACCGGTCCCTCCCGTCGAGCCGACGGTCGAGCCGCCGAAGTCCCCGGGGCCGCCCCCGGACCCGTCGGAGCCGCCGCACGACCCGAGCCATACGGACCCGGTCCCGGACTCCCCGCCCGACTGGCCGTCGTCGCCCGGCCGCCCCGTCGGCCCGGACGAGCCGAGCGACGACGCCTGACGCCCGGTCGTGCGTCGTGCCCCCGACGTGAGGGCGGTCGTGCGGCTCACAGGAGCCGGCGCGAGCCCGGGTGCGTGACGCGCAGCCAGCGGTAGCCGTAGCCGTCGAGCCGGACCTCGGCGGTCCCGTCGGGGTCCGGCTCGACGTCGTCCGCATCGAGCAGGTCGACGAGGCGCGCCTCCGGCGGCAGGTCGCCGAGCGCGAGCCGGACCACGACCGGTTCCGGGGACAGGTTGTGGACGGTGACCATCGACGCCTCCTGCCACGTGCTGCGCAGCGCGAGGACCGACGGCGCCGGCTGGTCGAGCACGTCGACCTCGCCCCAGCCGAGCTCGGGGCACTCGCGGTAGCGGTGCGCGAGCAGGCGCACGAACGTCAGCAGCGAGTCCGGCTCGCGCCGCTGGTCCGCGACGTTGACGTGCTCGGGCGCGTAGCCGTCCGTGGGCACCGGGCCGGCGAGCCGCCGCGCGGGAGCGCGCGAGAACCCTCCGTTGCGGCCCGACGACCACTGCATCGGGGTCCGCACGGCGAGCCGTCCGTCCGCGGCGAGGTTCTCGCCCATACCGATCTCCTCGCCGTAGAAGAGGACCGGCGTCCCCGGCAGCGCGAAGAGCAGCGAGTACACCATCCGGACGCGGCGCGGGTCGCCGCCCAGCATGGGCGGGAGCCGACGGCGCAGCCCCCGCCCGTAGAGCTGCATGTCCTCCTCGGGCCCGAACGCGGCGAAGACCTCCTGGCGCTCGTCGTCGGAGAGCTTGTCGAGCGTCAGCTCGTCGTGGTTGCGCACGAACGTCGCCCATTGCGCGTCGTGCGGGATCGGGGGGCGCGCGGCGAGCGACGCGGCGAGCGGCCCGGCCTCGTGCCGCGCGAGCGACAGGTACAGCGCCTGCATGCCGTTGAAGTCGAACTGGAGCGTCAGCTCGGAGCTCGACGGCCCGGACTCGCTCCCGTCGCCCTCCCCGTCGTCGCCGAAGTAGAGGCGCTGCTCCTCGAACGGCAGGTTGACCTCGCCCATGAGGATCGAGTCGCCCGCGCGGCGCGAGAGGAACGAGCGCAGCGCGCGCAGGAAGTCGTGCGGGTCCTCGATCTCGTCCGACGGGTTCGCCGCCGCGTCCCCGAGGAAGAACGGGACGGCGTCGACGCGGAAGCCCGAGAGCCCGAGCTGGATCCAGTAGCCCATGGTCTTCGCGATCGCGTCCCGGACCCGTGGGTTGGCGGTGTTGAGGTCCGGCATGTGGCGGTAGAAGCGGTGCCGGTACCACTCGCCGGTGCGCTCGTCCCGGGTCCAGATGCCCTCCTCCTGGTCGGGGAAGATCACCTGGTCCTTCGTGGGCGGCGGCTCGTCGGCGCGCCACACGTAGAAGTCGCGATACGGGTTGTCCGTGCTGGCGCGCGAGGCCTTGAACCACGGGTGCCGGTCGGACGTGTGGTTGACCACGAGGTCGGCGATGACCCGGATGCCGCGGTCGTGGGCCGTCCGGACCAGCTCGACGAGGTCGCCGACGTCGCCGAGCCGCGGGTCGACCGCGAGGAAGTCGGTGATGTCGTAGCCGTCGTCGCGGTCGGCGGTCGGGTAGAACGGCATGAGCCACAGGCACGTGACCCCGAGGTCGGCGAGGTGGTCGAGGCGCTGCACGAGCCCGGCGAGGTCGCCCACGCCGTCGTCGTCCCAGTCCATGAACGTCTCGACGTCGAGGCAGTAGACCACCGCGTTCTTCCACCACAGGTCGCCGGTGTCGCTGATCCTCATGCCGCACCTCCGTCGGTCGTCGCGGTCGCCGACCGCAGGAGCGGCAGCAGCGTCTCGCCCGCCGCGTCGAGGAACGCGTCCTGCTGCTGCCCCACGTGGTGCAGGTACACCTCGTCGAACCCGCACGCCGCCAGCTCGGCGACGCGGTCCGCGAAGCGCTCGGCGTCGTGCTCGACGAGGACCGTCCCGCGCACCTCCTCCGGACGCACGAGGTCGGCGACCGCGTCGAACTGCTCGGGCGTCTCCAGGTGCCAGCTCACGCTCGGCGGCAGCAGGTTGGAGCGCCACTGGTCGTGCGCGACGGCGAACGCCGCGGCGTCGTCGTCACCCCACGCGACGTGGACCTGCAGGGCGAGCGGACCCCGGCCGCCCGCGTCGCGGTACGCGCCGACGACACGGCGCAGCGACTCGACCGGCTGGTTGACCGTCACGAGGCCGTCGGCCCAGTCCGCGTGGCGGCGCGCCGTCGCCGGGGTGACGGCCGGGCCCACGAGGCGCGGGACGACGTCGGGCAGCGACCACACGCGCGCACGGTCCACGGTGACGTGGCCGCGGTGCGTGACCTCCTCGCCCGCGAGCAGCGCGCGGATGACGTCCACGCACTCGCGCAGGCGGTCGTCCCGGTCGGACTTGGGGGGCCACGGGTCGCCCGTGACGTGCTCGTTCATCGCCTCGCCGGAGCCGAGCGCGGCCCAGAACCGGTCGGGGAACATCTGACCGAGCGTCGCGATCGCTTGCGCGACCACCGCGGGGTGGTAGCGCTGGCCGGGCGCCGTGACGACGCCGAACGGCAGGTCCGTGCTGGCGAGCGCGGCGCCGAGCCAGGACCAGGAGTGGCCCGACTCGCCCTGCCGCACGCTCCAGGGCGCGAGGTGGTCGGAGCACATCGCGGCGTCGAACCCCACCTCCTGTGCACGACGCGCGGCACCCAGCAGAGGGCCCGGGGCGATCTGCTCGTGGGACGCGTGAAAACCGAGGGAGACCATGGCGCCAGTGAACCGAGGCTCCGCCGGACACGCTCGGCGAGGAGGGGGACCGGTGGAGGCATCGTGCGTGTTCGACAGGAGGCGCCCCGCCCGGGGACGGCCCTCGTACGCTGACGCGATGCGCCTGCTGACCTGGACGTTCGCCGCCTACCTCGCCGCGGTCCTCGTCGTGACCCTGTGGCCGTCGCCGCAGTCCACCGACGCGCCGGGCTGGGCCACGGCGACCCTCGGGTTCCTCCAGGGCCTCGGCGTCCCGATCACGCTGCCCGTGCTCGAGGCGCTCGCGAACGTCGTGATGTTCGGCCCCTTCGGCCTGCTCGGGGTGCTCCTCCTGCGCGGCGCGACCGCCCGACGCCGCGGCGCACCGCTGGGCGTGTGGCGCGCCGTCGGGGTCGTGACGCTCGCGGGCTGTGCGGTGTCGGTCGCGATCGAGCTGACCCAGCACCTCCTGCCCGGCCGCGTCCCGACCGTCCAGGACGTCGTCATGAACACCGCCGGCGCCCTCCTCGGGTCGCTGCTCGTGGCGGTCGTGCTGCTCGCCGTGGCATCCCGTCGTCCCCGCGCACGGGCCGGGTCGCCGAACAGGTGATCTCGTGGCCCTGAGCAGGCGGTCCTGGTCCGTCGGCTGCTCCTGACGAGCCGGTACCACCTGGTCGGCGCCCCGGAGTGCGGGATGTCAGCCGGCGGTGGTCCCGTCGACGTAGTACCAGCGGTCGCCCTCGCGTACGAACCGGCTGACCTCGTGGAGGCGGCCGCGGTCCGCGCGGTCCGTGCGCGACCGGTGGTGCGCGGCGAACTCGACGACGCCCGTGGTGTCGAACGGGCCGCCCGCCTCCGTGCGCACCACGTCGAGGCGGCGCCACTCGAGGTCGTCGTCGAGGTCGAGGTCGGCTGGCCGGGTGGACGCGTGCCAGGTCGCGCGCAGGTAGTCGGCGTCGCCGACGGCGAACGCGCTGTAGCGCGAGCGCATGAGCGCCTCCGCGGTCGGGGCGTACGGGCCCGGTGCCGCGCCGTCCGGACCGGGTCGCAGGCCCGCGTGGTAGCGGCCGCAGCACGCCCCGTAGGCGTCGCCGGACAGGCAGGGGCATCGGACGCCGTCGGCGGTCGGGTGCGCGCTCATGCCGCCGAACCTACCGCCGCCCCGGGCGAAGCTCGGTGGACGCGACGGTGGCCCGCCCCGGGTCGGGACGGGCCACGGTCACCTGCGCGGGACGGGTGGTCAGCAGGACAGGTTCGCGCCCGTCGTCGTGCCGAGGATCTGCGCGAAGCGCTGGAACGCGGTGATGCGCGACTGCACCTGCGCCGGGTTGCCGCCGTTGCACTCGAGAGAGCCGTTGATGGAACGGATCGTCTCGCCGAAGCCGGCGCCGTTGACGATCGCCTGGTGGCCGGTCATCGTGCCCGGCCCGGACTGCGTGTTCCAGTACCACAGGCCCGTCTTCCAGGCGACGGCCGAGTTCTGCTCCACGAGGTAGGGGTTGTTGAGCAGGTCGATGCCGAGCGCGTCACCGGCCGCCTTGTAGTTGTAGTTCCAGCTGAGCTGGATCGGGCCCTTGCCGTAGTACGCGCTCTGGCCCGCGGGGCAGCCGTACGGCTGCGAGGCGTCGCAGTAGTGCGGGTAGTTCGCGGTGTTGATCTCCTTGATGTACACGAGCCCACCGGTCTCGTGGTTGATGTTCGCGAGGAACGCCGCCGCCTCGCGCTTGGCGACCTGGTCGCCGCCCGTCGTCGCGAAGGCGGGGTAGGCCGACAGCGCGTCGACCAGGCCCTGGTACGTGTAGAACGCGTTCCGGTTCGGGAACATCTGGTTGAACTGCGCCTCGGACACGACGAAGGCACCGGGCGTGCCGGGGTCCGTCGGGTCGGTCGGGTCGGTCGGCCCGCCTCCGCCGCAGGCGCCCTGGGTGCGCCAGACGCCCCACTCGCCGGTGGTGCCGGGCGTCTCGCCCTGCGTCCACCAGCCGGCCTTCCAGTTCTGGCCGCCGTGCGAGACGACGGCGCCGCCCAGGTAGACGGCGCCGGAGCTCCACGCGGGGGCGCAGGTCGCGGCGTGCGCCTGCTGCGCCGGGCCGGCGACCGCCCAAGAGAGCGCTCCCACGAGCGTGAGAAGAACGGCGAGAAGCAGGGCGAGGGGACGGGACGCGGGCCGCTGGGCGACCGCGGCGGCCGCCGCGGGGGAGGACGACGCCGGAGCTCGGGTGTGCATCGGTGCACCTTTCGTCGATGGTCGGGTCGCGTCGAGCCTGGCCGGGGCCCGGCATCGTGGACAACCCCCGTACGCGGAACCCCGTACCCGTGGGAGGCGCGGGGCAGGGCCTCGGCCCCGCGAGGAAGACCCCTGGTCACGCGAGGTAGAGCCCTGGTCACGCGAGGTAGAGCCCTGGTTGCGCGAGGTAGAGCCCTGGTCACGCGAGGTAGAGCCCTGGTTGCGCGAGGTAGAGCCGTGGTCACGACCACGGCTCTACCTCGCGTGACCACGGCTCTACCTCGGTGCGGGGCGCGCCGAGGGGGTTGACGCCCGGGCGGGGCGGGTGCGAGAGTGTGCGCAACCCGGAAACGTTTCCAAGGCTGTCGAGGTCGTCAGTCTGGAAACGTTTCCAGAACGACGGTCCTTCGACGACGAGGTGGACGACAGTGACGTCATCACGCGCCACGCTGATCCAGGTGGCACAGCGGGCCGGGGTCTCCCTGGCCTCGACCTCCCGCGCCCTGCACGGGACGGGCGCGAGCCCGGCGATGGTCGAGCGCGTGCGCGCCGCGGCCACCGAGCTCGGCTACAGCCCGGACGCGATCGGGCGCTCGCTGCGCCTGAAGAAGACGTTCCAGGTCGCGTTCGCCGTCGCCGACATCGGCAACCCCGTCTACGTCGAGATGATGACGGCGATCCACGAGGTGCTCGCGCCGCACGGGTACCGCGTCGTCGTCATGACGACGGGGGACACCACGCGGTCGACGGTCGAGCTCGTGCGCAGCCTGTCGAGCGGGTTCGTCGACGCCATGATCCTCAGCCCGCTGCGCACCGACGACGAGCTCGTCGAGGAGATCCGGCAGGCACCCGTGCCCGTCGTCGTCATCGGCCGCACCCTGGCCGACCGCGGCATCGACTCCGTGTCCACCGACTCGGCGGGCGGCATCGGCGAGGCCGTGCGCCACCTGCTCGGCCTCGGCCGCCGCCGGATCGCGTTCCTCAACGGGCCGCTCGACACCACGCCCGGTGAGGCGCGGCAGCGCGGCTTCGACGCCGCGACGCGCGCCGACGACTTCACGGGCGAGCGCGCCGACGCCGTCGTCGCGGCGGACTTCACCGTCGCGGCGGGCCTCGCGGCCACGCTCGCGCTCCTCGACGGGACCGACGACGGCACCCGCCCCGACGCGATCGTCGCGGCCAACGACCTGCTCGCCATCGGCGCGATCCGGGCCGTGCGCGAGCGCGGGCTGTCGGTCCCCGAGGACGTCGCGGTGACCGGCATGGACGACACCGAGATCGGCCGGGTGTTCCAGCCCAGCCTCACGAGCGTCTCGCTCGGCTCGACCGAGCGCGGGCGGATCGCCGCGGAGCTCGTCGTCGACCTCGTGGACGGTGACGCCCAGGCCGGGCGGCACACGGCCGTCGGGCCGCGCCTCGTCGTGCGCGAGTCGACCGCCGCGGGAGAGGGGTCTCGATGAGTGCGCCGACCCTCGCGGGCGACCCGCACGCCGCTGCTGCTCGCCGACCCGAACGCGGCGCCCCGCGCCGGACCGGGGGCATGGCGCGCGCCAAGCGGCGCGAGGCGGTCGCGCTCGTCATGCCGTCGCTCCTGCCGATCCTCGTGCTGAGCGTCGCCCCGCTCGTCATGGGCGTGGCGCTCGCGTTCACCGACGCCCGGCTCGTGCGCCACCCGGACTACCAGTTCGTGGGCGTCGACAACTTCGTGCGCCTCGCGGACAACTCCTTCTTCTGGGACTCGTTCCGCATCGGCATGATCTGGGCCGTCTCGGTGACGCTGCTCCAGCTCGTCGCGGCGATGGGCCTCGCGCTCCTGCTGAACTCGGGGCTGAGGCTCCAGGGGCTGACGCGCGTCCTCGCGCTCATCCCGTGGGCGATGCCGCCGGTCGTCGTGGCGATCATGTGGCAGATGATCTACTCGCCCAACGCCGGGCCGCTCAACGCGTTCCTCGGCGCCCTCGGGCTCCCGGACGACATCAACTGGCTCGCGGACTTCTCGACGGCGCTGCCCGCGGTGATCGTCGTCGGGGTGTGGGTCGGCATGCCGCAGACCACCGTGACGCTGCTCGCCGGGCTCCAGCAGATCCCGGACGAGCTCCACGAGGCCGCCGCGATGGACGGCGCGGGCGCGTGGCGCCGCTTCACCGCGGTGACGCTCCCCAGCCTGCGGCCCATCATCACCTCGATCACGTCGCTGAACTTCATCTGGAACTTCAACTCGTTCTCGCTGGTCTACGTGCTCACCGAGGGCGGACCGGGCGGCCGGACCATGCTGCCGATGCTCTTCACCTACCTGGAGGCGTTCAAGAACCGGAACATCGGCTACGCCGCCGCGATGGGCGTGGTCCTGGTGATCGTCGTCGTCCTCCTGCTCGCGATCTACCTGCGGTCGCAGTTCCGCTCCGAGAAGGAGAGCTGACCCGTGCGCGCACTCGTCCGCCCGGCCCAGTACGTGGCCCTGGCGTTCTACATCCTCTTCCTCGGCTTCCCGCTGCTGTGGCTCATCTCGGCCTCGCTCAAGTCGTCGGGCGAGCTCAACTCGCTCACCGTGAGCCTGATCCCGCAGGACTTCCACTGGGAGAACTACTCCCAGGCGCTCTCGCGGCAGGGCCTCGTGCGCTCGGCGTGGAACAGCGCGATCGTCGCGGTCGTCTCGACGATGCTCGTCATCGTCATCGCGCTGCCGGCGTCGTACGTGCTCGCGCGCCTGCGCGGCAAGATCCGCGCGGCGGGCGTCGGCTGGATCCTCGTGAGCCAGGTGTTCCCGGTGATCCTCATCATCCTGCCGCTGTTCCTCATCCTGCGGACCATCGGCCTCACGGACTCGCTCGTCGGGCTCACCCTCGTCCACACCACGTACACCCTGCCGTTCGCGCTGTGGATGATGCAGGGCTACGTCTCCGCGATCCCGGTCGACCTCGAGGAGGCGGGCTCGATGGACGGCGCGAGCCGGTTCACCGTGCTCCGCACGATCGTCTTCCCGCTGCTCATGCCGGGCATCGTCGCGACGGCGATGTTCAGCTTCGTCTCCTCGTGGAACGAGTTCTTCTTCGCGCTCGTGCTGCTCCAGTCGCCCGAGAACTACACGCTGCCCATCACGCTGAAGATGTTCATCGGCGGCGAGGGCAAGGTGGCGCTCGGCCCCCTCGCCGCGGGCTCCGTGCTCGCGGCCATCCCCAGCATCGTCTTCTTCTCGATCATGCAGAAGAAGCTCACCGGCGGCCTGCTGTCCGGCGCCGTCAAGGGGTGACCCCATGAACCCCCGAACCACCCCCACCCGAAAGGTAGAACCATGAAGACTCGTGGTGCGTCCATCGCCGCATGCCTCACGATCACGACCCTGCTCGTCGCGTCCTGCTCCAGCGGGGGCGGCAGCGGGGACGACGGCACCGACGGCGGCCCCGTGACGCTGAAGTTCCAGTCGCTGTCCGACCAGCCCGCCGCGATCGAGGCGACCGAGAAGATCGTCGCCGACTGGAACGAGGCGAACCCCGACGTCCAGGTCGAGATCGTGCCCGCGGGCTGGGACGGCATCTACGACAAGCTCATCACGCAGTTCAACGGCGGCGCCGCGCCGGACATCATCCACTACGAGGCCGCGAGCATCGTGCCCTTCGCCGTGGACGGCTACCTCGCCGACCTGTCGGAGTACATGTCGGACGAGAAGCGCGCCGACATCCCCGAGGGCATCCTCGACTCCGTGACCGTCGACGACCAGGTCATCGCGTACCCGACCGAGCTGCAGTCCTACATGGTGTTCGCCAACAAGACGATGCTCGAGGCCGCCGGCGTCGAGATCCCGACCGGCGAGACCATGACGTGGGACGAGCTGCGCGAGATCTCGAAGGCCACGACGAAGGACGGCGCGTACGGGCTCGGGTGGGGGCTCGCGAGCCCGACGGCCGCGTTCATGGCGATGGCCCCCGGCTTCGGCGGCCAGTACTTCGAGGGCACCGGTGCCGACGCGAGCATCACGATCGGCGAGGGCGAGATGGCCCTGCCGGAGCTCGTCGACGAGATGGCGCACACCGACAACACGGTGCTGCCGGTGACGCTCACGCAGTCCGGCTCGGAGACGCTGGCGTCGTTCTACGCGGGCCAGGTCGCCATGACGATCCAGGGCTCGTTCCAGGCCGCGAACATCGCTAACGACGCCCCCGAGGGCTTCGACTGGGTCGTGCTGCCCCCGCTCGAGGGCCCCGACGGCGCCGAGCAGGCCGCCAACCCGCAGACGCTGTCGGTGAACATCGACTCCGAGCACGTCGAGGAGTCCGCCGAGTTCATCGAGTTCTTCACCGACACGGAGAACCTCGCCGCGCTCAACGAGGCGGACGCGCTCATCCCGGCCACGACGTCGGCCCAGGAGGCCATGGCGTCCTCGCTCGGCGACGAGAACGGCTGGTCGACGATCCTCTCGTCCGGCCAGTACCTCACGTCGGCGCCGTACCTGTTCGTCGACGCGTACGCGCAGTGGAAGGACACGGTCGCGACGCCCGCGTACCAGAAGTTCCTCGCCCAGGAGATCGACGCCGACCAGCTCGCGACCGAGCTCGAGGCCGGCTGGGACGAGATCACCAAGTAGCAGGACAAGCGGCGGGGCGGTCGGTGCGCGACCGCCCCGCCGGGAACAGCGGCCCGCACGGGTCGCACCGGGCGCGACGAGCGCCGACGAGAGATCGACAGGGAGTGGACCGTGACCTGGCTGGACGACCGAGCGGTGGCAGTGATCACCGGAGCGGCGGTGGGGGACGCGCTGGGGGGCGCCACCGAGGGCTGGACCCCCGAGCAGATCGAGGAGCGCCACGGGGGGCGCGTGACGGGGATCGTGGAGCCCTGGTACCCCAACTGGCAGGACGCGCGTCCGATCGCGCCCTACCACAAGGGTGACGGGCACATCACGGACGACACCCTCATGACGCGAGCGCTCGTCGAGGTGTACGCGAAGCGCCGCGAGCACCTCGACGCGTACGCGATGGCCGAGGACCTCGTGCCGCTCATGATCGGCGAGCCGCGCTGGATCCCGGAGCTCGAGTCGACCGCGCTGCTCCTGCAGCGCGTGTTCCTCGCCGAGAAGTGGATCGTCGCGCGCTTGCACTACGGGCACGTCGACCCGCGCGAGGCGGGCGTCGGGAACGTCGTCAACTGCGGCGCCGCGATGTACGTGGCGCCCGTCGGCCTCGCCAACGCGGGCGACCCGCGCGGCGCGTACGCCGAGGCGATCGACCTCACGGGCGCGCACCAGTCGAGCTACGGCCGCGAGGCCGCAGGCGTGTTCGCGGCCATGGTGGCCGCGTCCGTCGCGCCCGGGGCGACGGTCGACGACGTCGTGCACGCCGCGCTCGACGTCGCGCACGACGGCACGGCCGCCGCGCTCCAGGCCGTCGTCGAGGCGTTCGACGGCTGGACGACGGCGCCCACGACCGACGAGGAGGAGCGCGCGCTCGCGCGGCTCGTCCGGGAGACGGTGGCCCCGTTCGACTCGGTCGGGCCCGCGTACCGGCAGATGTCGATGGACGCGCGCCGCCCGTCGCGCACCAAGTCCATCGAGGAGCTCCCCGCGGCCCTCGGGTTCGTGCTCGGGCACCGCGGCGACTTCCGCGGCGCCGTGCTCGGCGCCGTGAACTACGGGCGCGACGCCGACTCGATCGCCGTCATGGCGGGCGCGGTCTGCGCCGGGCTGGGCGGGACCGCCGTCGTGCCGGACGAGTGGCTCGACGCGATCGAGGAGGCGAGCCGCATGGACATCCGGGAGACCGGCCGCCTCATGGCCTCCGCGGCGGCGGACATCCTCCGCTCCGACCGCGAGCGCGCCACGTCGCGCCTGCGCGCGCTCGCCGAGCTCGGCGGCGCGTCCGTGGACGGGAGCGGGACCGGCGTGCCCGACGGCGCGGCGCAGCCCGCGCGGGCGGGTGACCCGGCGTGAGGCTCACCTGGGCCCAGCCCGAGGACCTGCTCGCGCACGAGCTCGTCCAGGCGACGGCGGAGGGCAAGGCCCCCGCGTCGCTCGCCGACGTGCGCGAGCGCTGGTCCGCCGCGGGCGGCGACGCCGTCCCCGCCGTGAGCGGTGCCGGCCCGGTCCCCGCGACCCCGGCGCTGCGCGCGCTCGCGCGCGACCTGCTCGTCGAGCTGGACGCGCTGCCCGCGGCGCCCGCGCCGCACGAGCCCGACGACTGGGACGCGATCCTCGCCACGCTCCCGGCGGCGCCCGGCCTGCCGACCCGCCCGGGCGCCGTCGGGTCCCCCGACGGCGCGGCCGCCGGCGCGGCGACCGGAACCGCCGCGGCCTCCGACGCCGCGTACGCCGACCGCGTGCTCGGCGCGTGGACCGGCCGCGCGGCGGGCTGCCTGCTCGGCAAGCCGGTCGAGAAGATCCCGCGCGCCGGGATCGAGGAGATCCTGCGCGCGACCGGCCGGTGGCCGCTGGACCGCTGGTTCACCGCCGTCGGGCTGCCCGACGACGTCGCCGCGCGCTGGCCGTGGAACCGGCGCAGCGCCCCGACGTCGCTCGAGGAGAACATCGACGGGATGCCGGAGGACGACGACCTCAACTACCCGATCCTCGCGCTCGCCCTGCTGGAGCGGCACGGGCGCGGGTTCACGACGGACGACGTCGCACAGCTCTGGCTCGACGCGCTGCCCGCGGGCCGCGTGTTCACCGCCGAGCGCGCCGCGTACCGCAACATCCTGGACGCGCGGTCGGTGCCGGAGACGGCGACGCACCACAACCCGTTCCGGGAGTGGATCGGCGCGCTCATCCGCACGGACGTGCTCGGCTGGGTCTCGCCGGGCGACGTGCGCGAGGCCGCGCGCCTCGCGTGGACGGACGCGCGCCTGAGCCACACGCGCAACGGCGTGTACGGCGCGATGTGGGCGGCCGCGCTCGCGTCGGCGGCCATGGTCTGCGACACGATCGACGAGGTGCTCGACGCGGCGGACGCCGTCGTGCCGCCGGGCAGCCGCCTGGCCGCCGCGATCCGGCTCGGCCGCGACGCGGGTCGCGACGGCGACGCGTCCGAGGCGGGCGTGCGCGCCGGGCTCGACACGATCCACGCGGCGTACGGGGACCTGCACTGGGTGCACGTGCTCAACAACGCCGCGGTGATCGCCTACGCGCTCACGGCGGGGCGCGGGCCGGACGGTCGCGGCGACTTCGGCGCGAGCGTCGCGATCGCCGTCACCGCGGGGTGGGACACCGACTCCGCGGGGGCGACGGTCGGCGGCGTGGTGGGTGCGCTGCAGGGCGTCGACGGGATCGGCCCGCAGTGGACGCGCCCGCTCGACGGCCACGTCGCGACCTCGCTGCCCGGCGGCGAGCAGAGGATCGTGGACCTCGCGGCGCGGACGGTCGCGCTCGCGGCGACGCCGGTCGTGGTGGCCGGGGGAGCCGTGCAGGGTCCCACGGAGGAGGCACCGGCATGAGCACGACGGCGGACGGGGAGCAGGGCGCCACGGTCTCGGGCGGCTCGGGACGGGTCGTGGTGGTCGGGTCGGCGAACGTCGACCTCGTCGTCGACGTCCCGCGCCACCCCGGCGGCGGGGAGACCATCCTCGGCGGCGAGCTGCGGCGCAACCCCGGCGGCAAGGGCGCGAACCAGGCGGTCGGCGCGGCGCGCGCGGGCGGCGTCGACACGACGTTCGTCGGCGCGCTCGGCCACGACGACGCCGCGGACCTGCTGCTCGCGTCGCTCGACCGCGGGGGCGTGCGGACGGACCTCGTCGAGCGCGTCGACGTCCCGACCGGCACCGCCCTCATCACCGTCTCGCCCGACGGCGAGAACGCGATCGTCGTCGCCCCGGGCGCGAACTCGCACGTGACGGTCGGCGCAGCGCAGGCCGAGCGGATCGCCGCGGCGGACGTCGTGCTCGCGCAGCTGGAGATCCCGCTCGACGTCGTGCGCGCCGCCGCGGCCGCGCGTCGCCCCGGCGCGCTGCTGGTGCTCAACGCGGCACCGTCGCTCGACCTGCCGGACGACGTCTGGGACGCGATCGACGTGCTCGTCGTCAACGAGCACGAGGCGGCGGACCTCGCCGGGGTCACCCTCCGGGCAGCGCCACGTACCGGCGACGTGCAGGGCGTCGAGGCCGTTCCGAGCTCCGAGGGGGCGACGGCGGGCGAGACTGACCCGAGCAGCCTCGTGAGCCTCCTGCTCCTCCGCGTCCCGGCCGTCGTCGTGACGCTCGGCGGTCGCGGCAGCCTCGTGGCTGAGCGCCTGCCCGGGGGGAAGCTGCTCACCGACGTCCCTGCGGTCCCCGTCGACGCCGTCGACACGACCGGCGCTGGCGACACGTTCTGTGGCGTCCTCGCCGCGGCGCTCGCGCGCGGCGCCGACCTGCCCGACGCCGCGCGGCTCGCCGCCGCGGCGGGCGCGCTCGCCGTGACCCGGCCGGGGGCGCAGGACGCCGTGCCGGACGCGGCGGACGTCGTCGCGCTCGCGCGCCGGGCCGAGGGCCTCACCTGACTGAACTGAGCCACTTCGCAGCACGACCGAGCGCGGGCCCGCCCGCCGAGGGAAAGGCACCATGACGTACACGTTCGACCCGCTCGTCCCGCGACCGATCGACCGGCCGACCGAGGTCGCGCTCGACGGGCCGCTCACGCCCGAGCAGTCGCTCGCGCTCGACGAGGCGAAGATCTTCGTCGGCCCGGCCGACCCCGCCGAGCGCCCCGCGTGGCGCGAGCGGCTCGCCGCGTGGCGCGACGACGCCCGGCGCCGCCACGGGTACACCGGTGCCGCGTACGACCGCCCGGACGCGGCGTGGGCGGCGGGGTGCTCGACGGTCGCGCAGGTGTGGCTGTGGGACGAGCTGCTGTACTCGTTCGAGAAGCACCGGTTCACGCCGGAGCGGTTCCTCGCCGACGCGCGCGAGCGGTTCGGCGGCCTCGACGCCGTGGTGCTGTGGCACGCGTACCCCGTCATCGGGATCGACGACCGCAACCAGTGGGACTTCTACCGCGACGTCCCGGGCATCGTCGACCTCGTGCGGACCTTCCACGACGCGGGCCTGCACGTGTTCGTCGACTACAACCCGTGGGACGTCGGCACGCGCCGCGGCGACGACGACCTCACCGAGCTCGCGGCCGTCGTGCGCGACCTCGGCGCGGACGGCGTCTTCCTCGACACGCTGAAGAAGGCCGAGCCGGAGCTCGTCGCGCGGCTCGAGGCCGCGCGCCCGGGCATCGTCCTGGAGGGCGAGTCGAAGCTCCCGGTCGAGCGCATCGAGGACCACTCGTCGTCGTGGGCGCAGTTCTTCGCCGACTCGCCCGTGCCCGGCGTGCTGCGCGCGCACTGGTACGAGCGCCGCCACATGCAGCACCACGTGCGCCGCTGGCACCGCGACCACTCCGAGGAGCTCCAGTCCGCGTGGCTCAACGGCGTGGGCGTCATGGTGTGGGAGGTCGTGTTCGGCGTGTGGGTCGGCTGGTCGCCGCGCGACGCCGCGACGGTCAAGCGCCTGGTCACGGTCCAGCGCGCCGCGCGACCGCTGCTGCTGGAGGGGGAGTGGACGCCCCTCACCGAGCTCGCCCCCGAGGCGGAGGAGGCAGGGGTCTACGCCTCGCGCTGGGCCCTGGACGGCGTGACCCTGTGGACGCTGGTGAACCGAGGCGCCACTGACTACGCGGGCCCCCTCCTCCCGCCCGACCACCCCTCCCGCCGAACCGGGGCTTCCGTGGCACCCGGCGCCCCCGATGACGCGCAACCCGGGGTTCGGCACGTTGTGGATGACGCGGAACCCAGGGTTCGGCCCGGCGGGGGTGTCGACGGTGTGCGGGTACCGGCACGGGGCATCGCCGCGGTGCTGCACGTGGCCGACGGCGTCGCCGAGCCGGCATGGCTGCCGCACCTGCGCGACGTGGTCGCCTCGCTCGACGAGTCCGCGCCTCATGTCCCCGACGCGCGGTTCCCGCACCGGCTCGCGCGCCGGCTCCACGCGTCACCCGCCGCGTCCGCGACCGCGTCGGCGTCGATCGAGGCGACCGACCCGACAGGGCCGAGCGCCGCCGTCGGGCCGGGCGGGACCGGGGCGACGGGCGCGCCCGAGCCGGGGACCGTCGTCGTCCCGGCCGGGCCGTACGTGCTGACCGTTCGGTACCGGGCGCGCGAGACCGGGATGTACCAGGGCGCGCCGTACGTGGACGAGTGGAAGCCGCTGCCGCCGCGCCTGCACGACGCGCGGACCCTCCAGCGCGACGGCGAGCTCGCCGCCCCGGTCGCGGTCGGGAGCGACGTGACGAACGCGGAGTTCGCGGAGTTCCTCGCGGCCACCGGGTACGAGCCCGTGGTCGCGCACCGCTTCCTCGCGCACTGGAAGGACGGCCGTCCCGTGCCCGGCACGGAGGACGAGCCCGTGACCTTCGTCGACCTCGACGACGCGCGGGCGTACTGCGCGTGGCGCGGCGGGCGCCTGCCCACCGAGGACGAGTGGCAGCTCGCGGCCGAGCAGCCCGGCTGGGCGCGCGGCGAGCCTGCGGTGTGGAGCTGGACGGGCTCCGAGCACTCCGACGGCCGCACTCGGTTCGTCATGCTCAAGGGCGGCAGCGACTACCGCGCCGAGGGCTCCGACTGGTACGTCGAGGGCGGGCGCCACGCGGCGGACTACGCGGTCAAGCTCCTCGTCCCCGGCCTGGGGCTCGCGCGCGGCGCGACCGTCGGGTTCCGCTGCGCGTGGGACCTCGCCGCCGACCAGCCCGCCGCCGACCAGCCCGCCGCCGACCAGCCCGCCGAAGAGGTGACGGCATGACGGACGCACCGCGCGTCTCGCGCGACCCCGCTACCGGCGCGCTCGCCGGGCTGCGCGTCGTCGACGCGTCGACCCTCTTCGCCGGGCCGATGGCCGCGATGCACCTCGGCGACCTGGGCGCCGACGTGGTCAAGGTCGAGCACCCGACGAAGCCCGACCCGTCGCGCACGCACGGCGCGGCGAAGGACGGCGTGAACCTGTGGTGGAAGACGCTCGGGCGCAACAAGCGCACCGTCACCGCGAACCTCGGGAGCGACGGCGGCCGCGAGGTGTTCCTCGCGCTCGTCGCCGACGCGGACGTCGTCATCGAGAACTTCCGGCCCGGCACGCTCGAGCGCTGGGGCCTCGGCTATGACGAGCTGTCCGCGCGCAACCCCCGGCTCGTGCTCGCGCGCGTGAGCGGGTTCGGGCAGGTCGGGCCGTACCGCACCCGCCCCGGGTTCGGCACGCTCGCCGAGGCGATGAGCGGGTTCGCCGCGATGACCGGCGAGCCCGACGGCCCGCCGACCCTCCCGCCGTTCGGCCTCGCCGACGGCGTCGCGTCGCTCGCGACCGCGTTCGCCGTCATGGTCGCGCTGTCGACGCGCGAGCGCACGGGTCACGGACAGGTTGTGGACACGGCGATCATCGAGCCGATCCTCGCGATGCTCGGCCCGCAGATCACGCGCTGGGACCAGCTCCGCACCGTCCAACCGCGCACCGGAAACCGCTCCGCGAACAACGCGCCGCGCAACACCTACCGCACGCGCGACGGGCAGTGGGTCGCGGTGTCGACGTCGGCGCAGTCCATCGCCGAGCGCGTCATGCGCCTCGTCGGGCGCCCCGAGATCGTCGACGAGCCGTGGTTCGCGAGCGGCGTCGAGCGCGCGCAGCACGCCGACCTGCTCGACGAGGCCGTCGGCGGCTGGATCGCGCAGCGCACGCGCGACGAGGTCGTCGCCGCGTTCGAGGAGGCGCAGGCCGCCGTCGCGCCGATCTACGACGCCCAGGACATCGTCGACGACCCGCAGTTCCGCGCGCTCGGCACGATCCACGAGATCGAGGACCCCGAGCTCGGGCCGATGCTCATGCAGGGCCCGCTGTTCCGGCTGTCCGAGAACGACGGCGTCATCCGCTTCACCGGCCGCGCGCACGGCGCCGACACCGATGCCGTGCTGGGCGAGCTCGGGTTCGCACCCGAGCGCGTCGCCGAGCTGCGGGCGGAGGGCGCGGTATGAGTGCGGGCGCCCGGTCGGGTCTGCGAGACGGGTCCGGGTCGGGAGACCGGCCCTCCTCCCGGGTCGGTGCGCCGCCGCTGACGTTGCTGTACGTGCCCGCGGACCGGCCCGACCGGGTCGCCAAGGCGCTCGCGTCCGCAGCCGACGTCGTGCTCGTGGACCTCGAGGACGCCGTCGCCCCCGCGCTCAAGGACGAGGCGCGGAGGAACGCCGTCGGGCTGCTGGACGACGCGGCCGCCGCGCGCGGGGTCCAGGTGCGCGTCAACCACCCCGCGACGCCGTGGCACGCCGACGACGTCGCAGCCCTCGCCGGGCTGCCGCTCGCCGTCGGGGCGCGCGTGCCGAAGGTCGAGTCCGCCGACGAGGTGCGCGCGCTCGCGGCGGAGCTCCCGGGGCGGGCGCTGCACCTGCTGGTCGAGTCGGCGCTCGGCGTCGAGCGCGCGTTCGAGCTCGCGACGGCGTCGCCGCGCGTCGCGTCGCTCGGGCTCGGCGAGGCCGACCTGCGCTCCGACCTGCGGGTCGACGACGAGGCCGGGCTCGCGTGGGCGCGCAGCCGGGTCGTCGTCGCGGCCCGGGCGGCGGGGCTGGCGTCGCCCGCGATGTCCGCGTTCACGCACGTGCGCGACCTCGACGGGCTGGCGGCGTCGTGCAGCGCGGGGCGGGCGCTCGGGTTCTGCGGCCGCACCGCGATCCACCCGGGCCAGCTCGACACGATCCGCGACGCGTTCCTCCCCAGTCCGGAGGAGGAGGCTCACGCGCGCGAGGTCGTCGAGCGCGTGGGCGACGCCGCGGCGTCGGGCACGGGCGTCGTCGCCCTCGCGGACGGCACGTTCCTCGACGTCGCGATGGTCGAGCGCGCGCGCACCGTGCTGGCCCTGGCGGACCGCCGCCCGGCTGGCTAGCGCCCCGGCGCCGAGCACGACCCTGCCCGCGGTCGAACACGACGTCGCTGTCGTTATCGGGCCGAGAACGACAGCAACGTCGTGCTCGGCGGGTGGGGAGGGGGGAGGGGGCAGCACATCAATGGATCTCGACGAGGAGAACACCATGGACGTAGCACCACGGCCGCACCGGCGGCCCGGGACGACGGCGGTCGGGACCGCGCTGGCCCTCTCCGTCGGTCTGGGCGGGCTGGGGATCGCGCTGCCCGCGACGGCCGCGGAGCAGGGCACGGTCGACCCGGGGCGGGTCGCGGACTCGGCGGCCGGGCCGATCGACTACACGGTCTACCTGCCGCCCGGCTACGACGACGCCGCGCAGGAGTACCCGACGCTCTACCTGCTGCACGGCCGCGGCGACACGCAGGCCGCGTGGCAGCAGGTCACGGGCGACCTCGACGAGCTCATCGGGGCGGGCGAGATCCAGCCGATGGTCGTCGTCATGCCCGACGCGCCGTGGAACGACCGCGGCTCCTGGTACACGGACTCGCTGTACACCGGGGACGCGACGGGCGCCGGCGCCGGCACCGCCGTCGAGACGGCGTTCACGCGCGACCTCGTCGCGCACGTCGACGCGACCTACCGCACGGTCGAGGACCGCGAGGCGCGCGCCGTCGGCGGCTACTCCATGGGGGGCGCGGGCGCGCTGCGGTTCACGCTCGCCCACCAGGACACGTTCTCCGCGGGCATCGTGCTGAGCCCCGCCGTCTACGTGCCGCAGCCGCCCGCGGACTCCTCGGCCCGCGACCACGGCGGCTACGGCGTCGGGACCGCGCCGTTCGACGCCGACCGGTATACGGAGCTCTCCTACCCGGCGGCGCTCGCGGCGCTCGACCCGGCGCTCCCGGTGCACCTGTTCGTCGCCGTCGGCGACGACGAGTGGGCCAACCCCGACCCCGCCGAGGCCACGCACGACATCGACTTCGAGTCCGCGCGCCTCTACAACCAGGCGCGCCGCGTCCCGGGCGTGACGGCTGAGCTGCGCGTGCTCGACGGCGGACACGACTGGGACGTCTGGCGGCCCGCGTTCCGCGAGGGGGTCGTCGACGTCTCGGCGCGCCTGCGCACCACGCCCGCCGCGCCGTGGGACGCCGAGCTCCTCGGCTCCGCGGGCGACGACCGCGCGGGCGGGATCGCGGCCCTGCCCGACGGCGGGACCGCCGTCGCGCTCAACCTCGCCGGGGCGTGGGACGGGTACGAGCCCGAGGGCGGGCTCGACACGGTCGTCGTGCGGCGCGACGCCGACGGCGCCGAGGTCTGGCGGCACGCGGTCGCGACGGTCGCGGACGACCGCGCGTACGGCGTCGTGCCGGGCGCCGACGGCGTGGTGCTCGTCGCCGGGTACACGAAGGGCGACCTCGACGGCGAGCACGCCGGGGCGTCGCGCGACGACGGGTTCGTCGCGGCCGTGACCGCCGACGGCGACCGTGCGTGGACGCTGCAGACCGGCGACCCGGGGGCGGCCGACCGCTTCTACGCGGTCGCGTCCGACGGCGCGGGCGGCGCCTACGTCGCCGGGTACACGAGCGGCGCGGTGGGCGACGCCCCGAGCGCGGGGGACAAGGACGCGCTGGTCGGGCGGGTCTCCGCGGCGGGCGAGCTGCTGTGGTTGCGCCAGGTGGGCGGGCCCGGCGAGGACAAGGCGCTCGCGGTCGCGGCGTCGCCCGACGGCGCGGTGTACGTGGGCGGGGTGTCGGGCGGCGGGATGCCCGGGGCCGAGCACGCGGGCGCGAACGACGGTTGGGTCGCGCGTTACGCCGTCGACGGCGGGCAGGAGTGGCTGCGCGCCGTCGCGACGAGCGAGAACGACCAGGTCAGCGGGCTCGTGGCGCGCTCGGACGGGTCGGTCGTGGCCGTCGGGCACACGCGCGGGGCGCTCGGCGAGGACGGCAACCTCGGGGACAACGACGTCGTGGCGCGGGCGTTCGACCCCGCGGGCGAGGTCCTGTGGACGACGCAGGTCGGGACGTCGACCGACGACCGGGGCGTCACGGGCGTCCTCGGCGCGGACGACACCGTGCTCGTCGTCGGCACGACGTACGGCGCGCTGGGCACGGCCGTCGGCGGGGTGGACGTCGTGACGATCCCCGTCGCGGCCGACGGCACCCCGGGCGAGGCGACCCAGACCGGGTCGCGCGAGCGCGACGGCGCGGACGAGTGGGACGACGCGAACCTGTTCGCGGCCCCCGCCCCCGCCTCCTCCCGCCCGCGCTCGGCGGACTCGGCCGACTCGGCCGGCGCGACCAGCGCGGGAGCCGCTCTGCTCACCGGGCTCACGTACGGCGCCCCCGCGGGCACGACCAACGCGGGTGCCGCGGACGTGTTCGTCGCGCGTGTGCCGTGGGACGCCGTCGTGCCGGGCGGGGGTACGGGCCCGGCGCTCGACGTCACCGCCCAGGCACGGTGCCTGGCCGGAAAGGCCTACGTCGCGGTGCGCGCGACGAGCACCGCGGACGCGCCGGTCGACGTCGAGCTCGCCACGCCGTACGGCACGCGGGTCGTCGCGGACGTCGCGCCGGGGGCCAGCGCCTACCAGTCGTTCCCCGTCCGCTCCGCGACCGTCCCCGCGGGCGAGGCGACCGCGACCACCGCCGGCCGCACCGCCGTCGTCCCGTACGACGCGCTCACCTGCGCCTGACCGCTGCTGCTGACGACGGCCGGGCGCCACATTCGGCGCACCGGCTGCCGAGCACGACCCTGCGCGCTGCCGAGCACGACGTTGCTGTCGTTATCCGGGCGATAACGACAGCAACGTCGTGCTCGGCGCGGCGGGGAGGGGCGGGCGGGGGCGGGCCTTCAGCAGGTGAGGTGGTCGCCCGTCGTGGTGCCGACGATCTCGACGTAGTGGCGGAAGAGGCGGACGCGGTTGTTCATCTGGCGGGGGTTGCCGCCCTCGCACTCGAGCGGGCCGTTGATGGACCGGATGGTCTCGGCGAACCCGTGCTCGCCGACGATCGCCTCGTGGCACGTCATCGAGGCCGTGCCGGGCTGCGTGTTCCAGTACCAGAGCGCGGTCTGCCACGCGACGGTCGGGTCCTGCTCGACGAGCCACGGGTCGGCCAGGAGGTCGATCCCGAGCGCCTCGCCGGCCGCGCGGTAGTTGAAGTTCCAGGAGAGCTGGAGCGGGCCGCGACCGTAGTACGCGTCCTGCCCGGCCGGGCACCCGTACGGCTGCGACGGGTCGCAGTAGTGCGGGTAGTTCGCGGTGTTCACCTCCACCACGTGGACCAGCCCGTGCGTCTCGTGGCTCACGTTCGCGAGGAACGCCGCCGCCTCGCGCCGGGCGACGCGGTCGCCGCCCGTCGTCGCGAACTCCGGGTACGCGGCCGTCGCGGAGACGAGCCCCGCGTACGTGTAGAACGGGCTCCGCTCGGGGAACATCGCCTCGAACTGCTGCTCGGTCACGACGAACGTCGGCAGGGTGGCGGCGGTCGGCGTCGGGTCGGTCATGGGTCCCCCTCGTCGGGTCGGCGTGGGCGCGGCGTCGCGCCCCAACCCACCCTAGGTGATTCGTGAGGAGACCTGCGTAACTCCGTCCTGGCCGGTGGTTGACCCGGACGCGGGGTCGGTCCAGCCTGGCGGGAGGGGTCGGCGTCGGTCCGGCCCGGTCAGGAGCCGGTCATGGACGACCGCGACGCCGCCCTCCTGCGGGCGCACGAGCACGCCGCCGCGTGGCTCGACTCCCTCACGACGCGGCCGGTCCCGCCGCAGGCGACCGTCGGCGACGTCGTCGCCGCGCTGGGCACCGAGCTGCCGGACGGCCCGACGACGGCCGCGGACGTCGTCGACCTGCTCGCCACCGCGTGCGGTCCCGGCCTCACGGCCATGCCGTCCGGCCGCTTCTACGGCATGGTCATCGGCGGCAGCCACCCCGCGGCGCTCGCGGCCGACTGGCTCACGAGCGCGTGGGACCAGAACTCCGCGCTGCGCACCGTGACGCCCGCGCACACCGCCGTCGAGGACGTGACGAGCGCGTGGCTGCTCGACCTGCTGGGCCTGCCCGCCACGGGGGCGGTCGGGTTCGTCACCGGAGCGACGACCGCGAACTTCACGGCCCTCGCGGCGGCGCGCGGCGAGGTCCTGCGGCGCGCGGGGTGGGACGTGCGTCGCGACGGGCTGACGGGCGCCCCGCGCGTCCGCGTGCTCGTGGGCGCCGAGCGGCACGAGTCGGTCGACCTCGCGCTGTCCTACCTCGGGCTCGGCGCGCCCGAGGTCGTGGCCGCGGACGACCAGGGCCGCATCTCGGTCGCCGCGCTCGACGAGGCGCTGACGGACCAGGCCTCTACCTCGCGGGACCTGGCCTCTACCTCGCGGGACCTGGCCTCTACCTCGGCGGACCTGGGCTCTACCTCGGTGGACCTGGGCTCTACCTCGCGAGACCGGGGCTCTGCCTCGCGGGGGACGACGGACGGCCCGACGATCGTCGTGCTGCAGGCGGGGAACGTGCACTCGGGGGCGTTCGACCCGTTCGGCGCGGCCGTCGAGGTGGCGCACCGGCACGGCGCGTGGGTGCACGTCGACGGCGCGTTCGGGCTGTTCGCCGCGGCGTCGCCGTCGTACCGGCACCTCGTCGCGGGGTACGAGGGCGCGGACTCGTGGGCGACCGACGCGCACAAGACGCTCAACGTCCCGTACGACTGCGGGCTCGCGATCGTCGCGGACCCCGCGCCGCTGCGCGCGGCGATGGGGATGCACGGCGACTACCTCATCCAGAGCGACACGGGCGACCCGCTCGACAAGGTGCCCGAGCTCTCGCGCCGCGGGCGCGCGTTCCCCGTGTGGGCGGTGCTGCGCGCCCTCGGGCGCTCCGGCGTCGCGGACCTCGTGGACGGCTTCTGCCGCCACGCGACCGCGTTCGCCGCGGGCATGGGGGCGCTCGACGGCGCGGTCGTGCTCAACGACGTCGTCTTCACCCAGGTGTGCGCCGCGTTCGGGGACGACGCGCGCACCCAGGACGTCGTGCGCCGCGTCCTCGACGACGGCACGGCCTGGATGTCCGGGTCGCGGTGGCACGACCGCGCGGTGCTGCGCGTGTCGGTGAGCTCGTGGGCGACGACGGACGACGACGTCCGGGTGAGCCTCGACGCCCTGCGCCGCGCGGCGTCGTCGGGCTGAGACCGGGCACCGACGTCGCGGCCCGCCCCGCCTGACCAGCCCGGCCCGCCTGGCCCGCCTGGCCCGACCCGCCTGACCAGCCTGGCGCGCCCGGCCCGGCCCGCCCGGCCCGGCCGGCTCGGCCGGACCGCGGGTACGGCGCCTACACTCGCTGCCGTGCCGACCGCAGAGGACCTCGCCGCCGCCGTCCGTGCGCGTGCCGAGGGGACGCCCTACCGGATCGTCCATGAGCGCCCGGACGGGTTCGAGCTGAGGTTCGACCGCCCGGACGTGGCGTGGTGGCAGATCTTCTCGCACAGCTACTACGCGACGCTCGTCACGCACGAGGTGCGCGTCCTGCCGGACGGCGTGCGGGTCGAGCTCACCGACGTCGTGCGGCGCACCCACTGGGCGCTCGACGCCGACGGGCGGTTCGTCGAGCCCGAGCGGGGCTGGGTGCGCTCCGTCGCGCGCGGCGACGTCCGCTCGACGTTCACCGCCTCGGTCGTCGACGAGGGGTCGGGGGCGCGGACGCGCGTCCTCTTCGACACGGCGGCCGGGCGCCGGATCGTCACGGAGGCGGCCCAGGGCCTCGGCATGAGCGTCGGCGCCTCGGCCGGGTCCCGCGCCGCGACGATCGTCGGTCTCGTGGCGGCGGGCGTCGGGCTGGCCGTCGCGCTCGGCGCGGTGGTCCTCGCGCTCACCGTCGGCCGGGGCTGACGGCCGAGCCACGAACGTGCGGGCACGACGCGGCCCGGCCGCTCCCGCCGTCGCGGGGGCGCCCGGGCCGAGCGGCGGGCCGGTCAGCGGCGGTCCGCCGCCGTCAGCGGCCCCGGTGCGTGCCGAGGTCGACGCGCACGAGGTGCCCGTCGGGCGGCGTCGTCTCGTCCGCGGGCAGCACGTTCGTCGTCGCGAGCAGGCCCTTGCCGTCCCACTCGAGACCTGCGGGCAGCGGGGCCTCGACGACCGTGCTCGGGCCGCGCTTGCCGACCTGCGAGATCTTGCCGCCGAACAGCTCGCTCACGTAGACCGTGCCCTGGTCCGTCACGGCGAGGTTCGTCGCCCCCACGAACCCGGAGCCGAGCTGGCGCACCTTCCCCTTCCACGGGTCCACGGTGTAGACGGCGCCGCGCGCGCCGAGGCTCGCGTCCTCGGGCCCGCCGGGGAGCGTCGTCACGTAGAGCACGCCGCGCGGGCCCACCTCGACGTCCGTGGGGACGGGCTCGAACCAGTAGGTCTCGCCGACGGTGCAGTCGGGCCACCCGACGGCCGCCGCGGCCTCCGCCGTGACCACCGCGGGCTGGGCCGGGAGGACGGCCACGGTGCGGACCTTCCCGCGGTCGCTGATCGACAGGATCGCGTTCGCGCCCGCGTCGGCGACGTACGTGGTGCCGCGCGACGTGGTCGTCGCGTACGGGTGGGAGTCCGCGATCCCCGTGTACAGGCCCGGGATGGGCATCGGGGGGACCTGCGCGACGCAGGCCGGGTCGGTCTCGCGCAGGCCGTACGTCACGCCGGCGTCGGGGTTGTTCGCCTGCTCGTACGCGAACGTGTCCGCGAGGACGCGGGGCGTCCCCGTCGGGTTCCCCCAGCGGTCGGTGCGGAGCGTCGAGACCTCCGACGCGACCGGCCCCTCCTCGCCGAGCTGCGTCTCGGTGAACGTGATGCGGCGGTCGTCGTAGGAGACGCCGCCCACCTCGCCGCCGTCCGGCGACGCGTAGAGCACGCTCGGCGTGCCGTCGCGCCCGACCGCCGTGAGCAGGCCGGGGAAGTTCTGGGTGACGTAGGTCGTGCCGCGCGGTCCGACCGCGAGGCTGAGCGGGGTGACGAGCCCGGTCGCGACGTCGGTCACGGTGGGTGGGCGCGGGTCGTGCCTGCGGCCGTGCGCGACGGCGGGGCTCGCGACGAGCACGAGGGCGGCGGTCGCGGCGGCGACGCCTGCGGGCAGGGTGGTGCGCAGTCTTCTCATGGGTGCTCCAGGTCCGGCGGTCCCGGGCGCGCGAGGGATCGTGTCAGGGCGGCGTGCTGCAGGGCAGCACGCGCGCACGGCGCGCCGGGGACGTGGGTGGGGTGGTCGTCGGGCCGGACGACGTGGCGCGCCCCGGGTGTGCCGCTGGCGTGCCGTGCGACCGGCGAGGCGCCGGCCGGGAGTCTGCTGTGCGTCGGCGGTGAGCACAGACCTCCGAGTGTGCACCCGGCGACGGTCCTGGTCCAGGACCGTCGCCCCGGGCGACGGACGCCCGAGGCGACGGGGGCGAACAGGTGGGCCGCTGGGACGAGGAGGGGGTGCTCTCGCGTCAGCCGCGGAGCGCCAGGTCCACCCACACGAGCCGGTGGTCGCTGCTCGGGAACGGGAAGACCCCGGTGAGCCGTGACAGCGGGTCGGCCTGGACCGGCCAGAACACCCCCGCGTCGCGCACGCGCAGGTCGCGCGACGGCAGCACGTAGTCCGCGCGCAGGTTGCCCGGCGCGGTGTCCGCGAAGTCGGCGGTGTCGAGCGCGGGGTCGCCGCGGTGGGTGGCGTTCGCACCGCCCTGGAGCGCGGCCGCCTCGACGGCGCCGTCGGAGCGGGGAGCGGGGTCCTGGACGCGCCGGTGGTCGAGGAGCTGGTCGATCGCCGCGTCGACCGAGTCGCCGTCGAGCGGGTCGGCGTTCTGGTCGCCGAGGACGACGAAGCTCTCGCCCGGGTGCAGCCCGCCGCGGCGGCCGGCGTCGTCGTAGACGTACCGCGACGCCTTGCCGGGCGTCACGTAGTCCGCCCAGAATCGGATCTCGTCGTGGTTGCGCCGCCCGTTGCGGTCCTCGGGACCGTCGAACGTCGGGGGCGTGGGGTGGGACGCGAGCACGTGGACCGTCTCCCGGCCGACGCGCACGGGCACGTCCCAGTGCGACTTGCTCGACAGGCGCACGACCTCGAGCTCCTCCGGCGTGAACCAGTCCGCGGGCGCGGCCGTCGCCGGGTCGTCGGGGAGGAGCGCGCCGGGCATGTCCTTCCACAGGAAGTGCTGGAACGTGCGGACGCCGCGCGTGTCGATCGGGTAGCGCGACAGCACGACCATGCCGTACTGCCCCTCGAACGCGCCGAAGCCGAACGCGTCGTCGCCGCCGCCGACCGTGCCGTCGTCGTTGAGGTCGAACCCGCTGGGCACGCCCGTGTTCGACGGCGCGACGTACGCGTAGCGGTACTCGATCGGCTCCGCGCCGCCCTGGGGGACCTCCAGGTAGTGGTCGCGGAACAGGTCGACCGCGCGCCCGTCGGGCACGTAGTCGAACTCGTTGAGCAGCACGACGTCGGGCCGCGTGCGCTGGAGCACCTCGGCGATCGTCGCGGCCTGCGGGTCGTCGGGCGTCGAGAGGTCGGCCTCGAGCTCGCCCGCCGCGGCGCGGTTCAGGCTCGCGTTGTACGTCGCGACGCGGAGCGTCCCGCGGTCGTGGCCGTTGCCGTGGCCGCCGTGACCGCCGTGGCCGCCGTGGCCGCCGTGGCCGCCGTGCGCGACGGCGGGGCTCGCGGCGGCGCTGCCGATCCCCGCGGTCAGGGCGAGAGCCACGGCGAGCGCGGGGGCCAGGACGGTGCGCGCGGCGCGGGAGGGGAGATCAGGTCGTGTGGACAGCCTCGTGGACACGGTGGCTCCTCGTCGTCGGGGACGGTGGTCGTCGAGAGGTTCCTCGTCACCGTACGCACGCCCGCCCCCGCGGGGAAGGGCGGCGAGGTGACCGGCGGGTGAACGCCCCGGTGGCCCTGCCGGTGTGGGCGCGCGGTGGGACCCTGAGGCATGGACACCACGCAGTCCCGGCCGACCCGCACCTACCCGCACGGCGTGCCGTGCTGGGTGGACACCGAGCAGCCTGACGTCGACGCCGCGCTCGCGTTCTACGGCGCCCTCTTCGGGTGGGACTTCGAGGAGAGGCTCCCGCCCGGCACGGGGGAGCGGTACGTCGTCGCCTCGCTCGGCGGGCAGGACGTCGCCGCGGTCGCGTCCGGGACCGGCGAGCCGGGCTGGATCACGTACGTCGCGGTCGACGACGTGGACGCGTCCTCCCGGGGTGTCCCCGACCTCGGCGGGGAGGTCCTCGACGGCCCGACGACGATCGGGCCGCCCGGGCGCATGGCGTCCGTCCGCGACTCGCAGGGCGCGACGTTCCGGCTCTGGGAGCCCGGGACGCGCGTCGGGGCGCAGCGGGTCAACGAGCCGGGCACGTGGAACTTCAGCGTGCTGCACACGCCCGACGTCGCGCGGGCGCTGCACTTCTACGGCCCCCTCCTCGGGTGGGAGGTGGACCCGGGGCTCGGCGCGGGCATGGCCCGCGTCGAGGGCTACGGCGACCACCTCGCCCGGACCGTCTACCCGGAGATCGACGCGAACCAGGAGGGCGCGCCGCCGGGGTTCCGGGACGTCGTGGCGGGCGTGGTCGAGGACGGCGGGCCCGCGCGGCACACGGTGACGTTCGCCGTCGCCGACCGGGACGCCGCCGCCGCGGCCGCCGAGCGCGCGGGCGCGGTCGTGCTCTCGTCGGCCGACACGGAGTGGACGCGCGAGGCCCAGGTGCGCGACCCGCAGGGCGCGGTCCTCACGCTGTCGCAGTTCACCCCGCCCGAGGGCTTCTGACGCACCGACCAGGCGCGGCGTGGTCGCCGCGCCGTCCTGGCCGCGCGCGTGCGGCATCATGACGCCGTGAACGTCGTCACCCGCACCCCGCACGCCCAGGTCGTCGACCGTCTGCGCACCGCGCGCCTCGAGTACGGGCGCGTGGGCCCCACGGACGAGCGCGGCTGGACCTTCGCGGAGGTCGACACGGAGGTCGACGTCGAGACCGGCCGCGACCCCGGCGCGCCCGCGACGGTCGCGCAGGCGCTCGCGCGCGTCGACGAGCTGGTCCCGGCGCCGTGGGTCGTGCAGCTCGACACCGGGTCGGACCTGCTGCCCGAGGGCGTCAGCGCGATCCTCGCGGCCCGACCGGACCCCGTCGCCGCGCCCGTCGCCGTCACCTGGGCGCCCGTGGACGCGTCCGGGACGAGCACCGACCACACCATGCGGCTCGACGACGACCCGGGCCACGTCCTCGCGGCCGTCGACGCGCTCGTCGGGCTGCGGGACGCGGCGACCGCGCCGGACAGCCTGCGGGAGCTCGAGCACCCCGACGACCTGCTGGACGCGTTCACCGCGCTCGCCGACCTCCCCGCGACCGACTCGGCAGCGCCCGACGCCGTCGTCCAGCTCGTGCGCGCCGACGCCGCGTTCGTGCGCGCGGCGGTGCGGCGGGCCGGGACGGCGTCGGTGCGCGCGACCGACGAGCGCACCACAGTCTGGACGCTCGAACGTCCGCCCGCGCCCGTCCCGGGCGAGCCGGACGACGACGTGCGGGAGGCGTTCACGGCGGCGCTCGGCGGGGAGTTCCGCGCGCGCTCGACGATCGAGCGCGGCCTGCGCGCCGGGGAGGCGATGGTGAGCCTGGAGCGCGCGGGGACCGGGGTGTCCTGGACGCTCACCACGCGCGGGCGCCCGTGGGTCTTCGGGAGCTGGAACGACACGTGGACGGACCTGTCGACCTCCGGGACCGAGGGCGCGTACGACGCGCTCGTCGAGGTGTTCGGCGAGCCGCGCGACCCGGGCAGGCTGCGCGCGCTGCTGGCCGCGTCGACGTGGCCCGGCGACCCCGTCGCCGACCTCGCGTACCTCCTGGGCCTGCCGTCCGCGCTCGTCGAGGCCGTCGCGGACCCCGCTCGGTTCCGGCACGGAGCGGAGCGCGTCCAGCCCCTCGGCCCGACGGCGCCCCTCACCCCGCAGGAGAAGGTGGCGCTCGCGGCCCGCGCGCCCCAGCGCGGGGCGGGGAAGACGGCCCGGGACGTGGTCCTGGTCGTGCTGGGCCTCGGGCTGCTCGGGCTCGGGGCGGCGATCCTCGCCACCGACGGCGCCGTCGTCGGGTCGGACGGCCCGCCCGACTGGTCCGTCGTCGTCTGGGTCGCGGGCGGCGTGCTCGCGCTCGCCGGCTGGGCCGGGCTGGGGTCGGCCCGCTCCGACCGGCGCCGCTTCCTGTCCGACGCGTGAGCGGGTCCGTCCCCGGCCGTCGTGCCGACCGGGGACGGACCCGCTGCCGGCGGGGTGCCGTGCGTCAGCGGCCGTCGAGGTGCGCGATCTCCTCGAGCAGGCGCTCGCGCGAGGCCGCGTCGTCGACGAACTTCTCGACCGTCCGCCGCACCGACTCCCAACGCCCCGCCTCGACCGCGGTGAGCGCGCCCACGAGCTGGCCGGGCGGGAGGTCGAGCACCGCGACACGGGCGCGCAGGCCCTCGGGCGAGACCGTGACGACGACGGTGCGCTCCGCCGTCGCCTCGCCGCCCGCGCCCCGGGCCGTCGCGACGACGGTGTGCTCGCCGAGCGCGAGGTCCGCGGCGGCGACGGCCGCGCCGTTGGCGACCGGCTCGCCGTCGAGCGAGACGACGACCTCGTCCGCGTCCGTGGCGCTTGCGGCGACGACGAGCGTCCCGCCGCGCTCGACCTCGGCGCCCTCGGCCGGGCTCACGAGCTCGACCGTCGGCGCGGCGGGTGCCGGTGCCTCCTGCTCGCGCGCCTGCTTCCAGCCGATGAACGCGCCCGCACGGTCGGTGATGACGCCGTCGACCCCGATCTCGGTGAGCCGGGCCCAGTCGGCCGCCGAGTTCACGGTGTACGGCATCACGGCGATGCCGGCCTCGTTGAGGTCCGCGACGACGCTCGGGCGCGCGAGCAGCGCGCTCGCCGACGGGTTGTACATGACCGCCCCGAGGTCCTGCGCCACGGCGACGGGGTCGGCGTCGAGCGCGCCGCGCAGCAGCCCGCGCGGGATCTGCGGCGCGTGCTCGCGCGCGGACCGCAGCGCGGCGACGTCGAACGACTGCAGGACCACGCGGTCCTCGAGCCCGGCCTCGACGACCATGTCCACGACCCGCTCGACCTCGGCGGACGTCTCCGGCCCCTTGATCTCCAGCAGGAGGGTCGACGAGCCGGTCTCCAGGAGGTCGAGCACCTGCGCGAACGTCGGCAGGTGCTGACCGGCGAACGCGGGGGAGAACCACGACCCGGCGTCGAGGGCGCTGACCTGCGCCCCGGGCAGCACGGCGACGTCGCCCGAGCCCTCGGTCGTGCGGTCCACGGTCTGGTCGTGGAGCACCACGGGCAGGCCGTCCGCCGTGGTGTGCACGTCGATCTCGACGTACTCGGCGCCGCTGCGCATGCCCGCCGCTACCGCGGCGAGCGTGTTCTCCGGCGCGACCGACGAGTACCCGCGGTGCGCGACCGTGACGGGGAGCTCCCCGTCGCCGCCGACGTAGGACGCGGGCTCGATCTCGGTGACGGTGACGTCGTCGACGCTCACGGTCGCGCCCGCGGTCACGAAGCCGAGCGCGCCGTCGCGGGACCGGTCGATCCGCCCCTCCAGCAGGGTCTTCCCGTCGAGCGCGTAGGTGACCGCGGCGCCCTGCACCTCGACGGAGAGGTGCACGTCGCGACCCGTCGCCGCGTCCGCCGGGGCGGACGCCGTGTACGGGACGTTCCACGCGTCCGCGGCCGTCCGCTGCGCGATCTCGACGCCGTTGTGCGCGGTCGTCGTGCTGCGCAGGACCGCCTGCCACCACGGCACAGCGCCGCCGGGCGCGACGTCGAGGATCGCGCCCGCCCAGCGCGAGGCGTTGTCCACGCTCTCGAAGCGCAGCGTCGCCTCCAGGCGGTAGTTCTCTGCGGACCGCCCGAAGACGATGCGCGCGGGCGACGACCCGTCGGGCGCGTCGCCGACGAGCCGCCCGTCCCGCACCTGCCAGTCGCCGAGGACGGGCGTCCAGCCCTCCGGGACGGCGTCGCCGTCGAACGACTCGGCGAGCAGCACGTCGCCCGGCTCGGCGACGGCCGGGGCGGCGAACGGGACGGTCGCGGTCGTGGCCGCCGCGGCGACGAGAGTGCTCGCGAGCAGGGTTCCTGCCAGCGCGGCGGCGGTGCCGCGCACGGCGCGGCGTCGGGTGGTCGTCATCGGTTCCTCCGAACGTCGGGACGGTTGCCCCGGCGACGCTAGGAATGCCGCATGACGGTCCGGTGGACTCCGGGCGACGCCGGAGGGACGGGCAGGTGTCGGGTGCCCGCGGGGGCCGCCGCGAGGGTCACGCGGGCGGTGGCGTGCCCGTCAGCAGGCGCGCGACGTCGTGCCCGGCCTCGAGGAGCGCGACGGTCCGGCGCGCGATCACGTCGAGACGGCCGTCCAGCGCGGCGAGCGGGTCGGCCACGTCGGTCGGACCGGCCGTCCGCCGCAGCGCGTCGATCGTGCGGCGGACGTCCGGGACCCGGTACCCGGCCGCCCGCAGGGCCGCGACGACGCGCGCCTCACGGACCGCGGCGGGCGGGTAGCGGCGGGCCGAGACCGACCCCGCGCGCGACGCGACGCGGTCCGGAGCGAGGAGCCCCTCGCGCTCCCAGAACCGGAGCGTCGACGTGCGCACCCCGAGCGCGGCCGCGAGCTGCGTGATCGTGAGGACGGACGCGTCGGCGTCGCCCGGTCCCGCGGTCGGGTCGCCGCCGGCCGGGGCGTCGTGCTCCGCCCGGATGGCGAGGAGCGCGCGCCGGGCGGCGAGCGCCTCGTCGCGCTCCCTCGCGAGGGTCACGTGGAGCGCGCCGACGAGCGCCGTCGCCTCGTCCCGCGGCAGCGCGCGCACGGCGTGCAGCACGCGGCGCGCCTCGACCGGCCCGACGGCGGCCGCGAGGCCGCGGTACGCGCGCAGGGCCAGGACGTGCTCGTCGCCGAAGGTGCGGTAGCCGTTCGCGGACCGGCCCGCGGGCGGCAGGACGCCGAGCGCCTCCAGGTCCCGCACCTGCTGGACGGACCACCCGGTCGCGCGCGCGACGTCGGACGTCCGCAGCGGGGGAGGACCCACCCCGCCGGACGGACCACGTCCGGGCTCCTCCGTCACAACCCTCCACTAGCACTTCAAGCGCACACTCGAACCATGAGTATGGAGCAGATCCTCGACGCGGTCCGGTCCCTCGACGGCGTCCTCGTGCTCTCGCCCGGCCCCGGCAGCGAGTTCCCCGAGCTGGCGTGGGGCGACCACTTCTTCTACCACGCCCCCGACGGCGTGATCCCGCACGGGCAGCCGTACGGCACGGTCGTGACGAAGGACTACCCCGACGACACCACGTCGCGCCTCGACGAGGAGGGCCGTTGGAGGGTCAACGTGCACGTGGGCCGCGACCGGTTCCGCGAGCTCGTGGGCGACGACCCGCGCGACGGCGAGCCGACGGAGGCGGAGGCGACCGACGTCGTCGTGCCGCACCCCGTCTACGGCGCGCTCGGCTGGGTGTGCGTCGTCACCCCGGGCGAGCGCACGACCGCGCTCGTCCTCGACCTGCTGCGCGCCGCCCACGACGACGCCCGCGCCCGCGCCGCCCGCCGCGCCACGAGGTAGCGACGAGCGCCGGTCGACCACGAGGTCGCACCGCGCCGACCACGGGGTTGCTGTCGTTCTCGGCCGGATAGCGACAGCAACCCCGTGGTCGGCGGGAGTGGCTCAGACCGGGACGGCGGCGCCCGACGGCGCGGGGCGCGCGGCGACGTGGCCGTGCCCGGCGACGTCGACGCCGACCGCGAGGACGCGCGGGACGCCGTCGGTCACCTCGACGGTGGACACCGACGCGTTGGGCAGCGCCGCGAGGCCGGACGGGTCGAGCGTCGCGAGCCACGCACCGAGCGTGAGACCGTGCCCGACGACGAGCACGTGCCGGTCGAGCACCGCACCGGGACGGGACGCGTCGTCGTGCGCGGCGACGACCCGTGCGAAGACGTCGCGCACGCGGGCCATGAAGTCTCTGCCGGGCTCGCCGCCGCCGACGCCGGGGTGCGTGCCGGCGAGCATGCGCGGCACGAGCTCCGCCCACGGCTCGACGGCGTCGAGGTGGGACTCCGGGCGCCGCTCGTACGACCCGAACGACAGCTCGCGCAGGTCGTGGTCGACGGTCAGCGGGAGGTCGGGGTGGTGGCGCAGGATCTCCATCGCCGTGAGCACCGCGCGGCCCTGCGGCGAGGAGTACGCGGCCGCGAAGTCGTGCCGCGCGAGGTGCTGCGCGGTGACGCGCACGCCGGCGCGCCCCGTGCGGGTCAGGGGGGAGTCGCACGACCCCTGCAGGTGGCGCCGTGCGTTGAGGTAGGTCTGCCCGTGTCGTACGAGCGTGATCGTCAGGGTCATCGTCGCTGTGCCCTCTCCGGTCGTCCCGGTCTGCTGGTCACGGCCGACGCTAGGTGGTCCCGGTGTCGTGACGACGACGTCCCGGTGACGAACGCGTGGCCGACGCCGGAACGCCGCGGGCCGGACGCGCCGCGGCACGGTGGCGCAGCGGCACACCGGCACCGCCGCACGGCGGCCTCGAGGACCGGCGGCTGGGCGGACTGCGCGAGCCGGGCGACCCGGCGACCGTCACACCGACGCGGGGACCTCGTCGCGCTCGGTGCGTGCCGCCCGCTCGCGATCCGCGCCGTCGGAGCCGTTCGAGCCGTTCGAGTCGGTCGAGCCGTCCGAGCGGTCGGCCGCGTCCGCGGGCTCCGTCGACGACCCGTCCGCGCCCGGTGCGGCGCCCTGCTCCTCCGAGTCGGCCGCGGGCGTCGCGGCGGGTGCGGGCCACGGCTCCTCGGTCTCCCCGGCGGCGTCCGGCACCGCGCCGACCGCCCGGTGGACGACGACCGCGAGCGGCGCGACGAGCACCCCGCACACCAGGCCCCATGCCAGGCCCGCCTGCAGGACGGGGAGGGCACGCCCGGCGTCGGGCAGGACGCCGCCGGAGGTGACGGTCGAGACGACGACGGGCACCGCCGCGGCGAGCGCCGCGCCCGCGACGCACGCGAACCAGGCGGAGAGCAGGAGCGCCCAGCGGCCCTCCGCCGGGGGCAGGCGGCGCGCGGCGAGCGCGGTGAGCAGGCCCGCGGCCAGCCCGACCCCGAGCGGCAGCACGAGGTGCACCGGGTCGGCGAGGAGCGCGTCCCGGTCGACGGCGAGCCGTGCGGAGGGCAGCAGCACGACGTCCCGGGCGACGCCCCACGGGGACTGCGGGTCGGACGCCCCGGGGAGCAGGGTCCGCCCGACGCCGGCGGCCGCCCAGAGCACGCCCGTCGCCGTGCCTGCCGCGAGGGCGGCGGGCCAGGCGCGCACCGTCGCGGGGGCGCGGGTGTGCCGCGTGCCCGCCGGGTCGTCGCGGCGGTCGGTCAGCGCGCGCGTCACGACGACCGCGAGCCCGACGAGCAGGCCGTTCACGAGGCCCCACCACCCGCCGAGCGCGGTGGCGACGAGCTCCGTGATCGTGTCGGCGCGCCACGGCAGCGTGACCCCGGCGAACCACGCGGCCGTCGCGGCGAGCGCCGACGCGGCGACGACGGTGAACCAGACGCCGAGGAACGTCGCCCAGCGGCCGGTGCCCGACGGCAGGCGCCGCAGCACGAGCTGCGTGCCGGCGGCGACGATCGCCCCCGCGAGCGCCGCCGTGAGCAGCGTGCTCCCGGACACGGGCGCACCGCCCGCGACGGACGCGGTCGGGTGGGGGAGCAGCGCGCGGACGACGGCGCCGGGGACGGGGAGCGACGCCCCGGACAGCCAGTCCCCGAGGCGGCCCGTGACCACCCAGAGGACGGCGGTGAGCGTTCCGGCGACGACGACGGCGGGGACGGTCCTCGATGACGGCATCCTGCGAGGGTAGTGGCACCGTGCCGCTGGTCGCACCGACCGGTTCGTCCCGGCTGTCATCCTGGGCAGCCTGCCGGACATCCCCTTGCGGAGCGCCGCGAGGGGCGGCGTCGAGGACGACGACAGGAGCGAGGGCGGATGTCCCCACCCAGCGAGGCGGAGGCGCGCGAGCGCCTCGACCGCCTCTACCGCGACCATGCGCGGTCCGTGTACCGGTGCGCGGCGACGCGGCTGTCCCCGCAGGACGCGGAGGACGTCGTGTGCGAGGTCTTCGTGGTGGCCTGGCGCCGGATCACGGAGGTGCCGCCGTACGAGCTCGGGTGGCTCCTGCGGGTCACGCGCAACGTCATGGCGAACCACCTGCGCGCGGGCTCGCGCCGGGCCGCGCTCGCCCGCCGCGTCACCGGTGCCGTCCCGGCGAGCGTCCCGGACCACGCGGGCGACGTCGTCGGGCAGGACGCCGCCGAGCGGCTGCTCGCGCAGCTGCCCGCGCGCGACCAGGAGGTCCTCCGGCTCCTCGTGCTCGAGGACCTGTCCGTCCCCGAGCTCGCCGAGGCTCTCGGGTGCCGGCCCAACACCGCGTCCGTGCGGGTGCGTCGCGCCAAGGAGCGCCTCGCGCGCCTCTACGCCGAGCTCGACCGGTCCGCGGCCACGCCGAGCCCGTCACCGAGCCCGTCACCGAGCCGGACCCCGAGCCGGTCCGTGCCGCGACCGTCACCGGCCGCGCCGTCGTACGCCGCCGCGACGGCGGCCACGGCCGGCACCACCGTCGACTCACCCCGAGAAGGGACGACCCCGTGAACGACCCGATCCACCGCCTGCGCACCGAGAGCCCCCGCCCCGACGCGGACGTCCCGTTCGACGCCGTCCTCGCCGCCGTCCACGCCCGCACCGCGGGCGAGCGCCCCGGGGCGCTGAGCCGGAGGCGCCGGACCGTCCGTGTCGCGGCGGTCGGTGCCGTGGGTGCCGGCGCCGTCCTCGCGGGCGCGCTCGCCCTGCCCGGCCTCGCCCCGGGGTCCGCGCCCGACGCCGAGCCCGTGGCCGCGCCGTCGCCGACCGCGGAGGTGCGGGACGGCGTCGTCGGGGAGGACCCGGGCACCGACGGCACTGTGGTGGCCGCCGTCGCGTACGTCGAGAGGGCGCGCACCGCCGTCCAGGACGTCGACCTCTCGACCCTCGTGCTGGAGGTCGGGTCCACGTTCGGCGTCCAGCACCCCGGGGAGAGCGAGCTCGACACGTCCGCGGACCGGACCTTCACGGCCGGCGACGGGAGCGCGACCCGCTGGGTCTCCGAGCAGGACTCCGCGGCGTCGGTCGCCGCCCCCATGGTGGGCGTCGAGGAGGTCAAGCACGCCGACCCGGCCGGGCCGGAGGGGCAGATGACGTACTGGTGGGTGAGCCCCGCGGCCGGCGTCTACACGCGGTTCACGCTGCCGGTCGAGAACTGGGACGACATCCAGGAGGGCACCATCCGGGAGCAGCTCACCGCGCAGATGACGGACCTGGCCGCGCAGATGGAGGCGATCCGGGCGCTCGCCGACCAGCCGGGCGTCGTCACGAGCGGCCCCGAGGCGCGGACGGTCGGCGGGCGCGCGGCGACGTGCTTCGAGCTCTCCGGTCCCGGGTCGGCGGCTCCCGCGGGCGAGGCGTCGATGTGGGTCGACGGCGCGCCGGGCACCGTCGACTGGACGCGGGCCGCGTGCTTCGACGACGAGACGCACCTGCCGCTGTCCGACGAGCGGACCGAGCACTACCTCCTCGACGGCGCCACGGAGCCGAGCCTGTCGGTCACGACGTCGGACTACACCTGGCACCCGCGGGACGACGCGTCGCTCGCCCTCCTCGAGCCGTCGGTCGCGGGCCTGCGCGAGGTCTCGCAGGACGAGTTCGCGCGCCTGACGAGCTGACCGGCGACGGCTGACGAGTCGGCGGCGGCGACGGCCCGAGCGGTCGGTCGGCGCCGCCGATGAGTTCTCGGTGCGGCGGTCGTCAGAAGGCACGGGAGCCCCGGTGCACGGCCGCGGGCGCGACGACACGGAGGACGCCATGAGCGAGCGCACGACCTACACCCTGGACGTGCCCGGAGCCGTCGTCGCCTACGACGTCTGGACGCCGGACGTCGCGGGCGACCGGCGCCCGGTCGTCGTCATGGGGTCGCCCATGGCGGCGTCCGGGTTCGAGCAGCTCGCCGGGCTCCTCGACGACCGGGTCGTCGTCACGTGCGACCCGCGCGGCACCGAGCGCAGCACGCTCGCGGCCGACGGGGAGGTCTCGGTCGAGGCGCACGCCGACGACCTGCACGCGGTGGTGACGGCGGCCGGCCTGGGCCCGGTGGACGTCTTCGGGTCGAGCGGGGGCGGCGTCGTCGGGCTGTCGTGGGTCGAGCGGTACCCGGGGGACGTGCGGACGTTCGTGTCGCACGAGCCGCCGATCACGCCGCTCCTCGAGGACGCCGCGCTCGCGACCACGGTCCAGGCGGACATCGTCGCGACGTACGGCCGGGACGGCTTCGGTCCCGCGATGGCGAAGTTCGTCGCGCTCGTCAGCCACGTGGGCCCGCTGCCGGCCGACTACCTCGGCCGGCCGGCGCCGGACCCCGCGATGTTCGGCTTCCCCACGGCCGACGACGGGTCGCGGGACGACCTGCTCCTCGGCAGGAACCTCGCGACGATGCCCGCCTGGGCACCGGACGGCGCGGTGCTGCGGGCGTCGGGGACGCGGGTCGTGCCGGCGGTCAGCGCGCAGGGCGAGGGCACGCTCGCCTGGCGGGGCGGCGCGGCGCTCGCGGAGCTGCTGGGCGTCGAGGCGGTGACCTTCCCCGGCGACCACGGCGGCTTCATGGTCAGCGAGTGGTCGCCGCACAACGATCCGGCGGCGTTCGCCGCTGCCCTGCGCGAGGTGCTCGACGCCTGACCCGCGCGCGTCGCGCGCTCCGAACGACACCCGAGCACGGGGTGGTCGACCGCCTCCCCGAGGCGCGGTCGGCTGCCCCGTGCTCGGCATGTCTCCGGCCGACGCCGTCGAGAAGTGTCGACCGACCCGGGACTTTTGCTTGTTGTCGACACAACTTTCGTCTATCTGTTGACATCGGCTCGTGACTGCGGTGTCATAAACCTCGTTGCCCCTGGAACCGACCAGGGGACCGGTCGTCGCAGCAGGGGAGCTCGGCGGCCGGACCGACAGCCGACGGCGCGCACCGACGCGCGCCCCGGCGGGGCCAAGGCGGCCCCGGACCTCGCCCCACGGTCGGTCTCCCACCGGTCGCAGGTCGAGCCCCGCACGACCGAGCACCCGTCTCGACCCTCTGCGACGCGGGACACCCCCGCACGACCCAGTCCTGCCCACAGTGCACCCCCACAGCACCACCCGGGGAGACTCCGCGCGCCCACGTGGCGCCGGTCAGCGTGACGGCGAGCGCCGGCACGCCGGTCCGGCGCGCCCGCGAGCCGCCCGGACGACCCCGTACGCCCGGAAGGAGTCCCCATGCCCGACCAGACGACCGAGACCGAGACGCCCGCCAGGCCGCTCTCGCGACGGGCGCTTCTCGCGGGGGCAGGCGTCGTCGCCGCGAGCCCCGCGGCCGCTCTGCTGCTGGGCGCCGGCGGCAGCGTCGCCGCGGCACCCCCCGCCGCCGCCGCGACGACGACCGGCGCGGCCACCGGTGCGGTGGCCACCGCCGTGGGCGACGTCCGCAAGATCACCATGTACGCCGAGCGGATCTCCGACACGCTCGTCGGCTACGGCCTCGAGCGCGGCAAGGCCACGGTCCCCGGCCCGATCCTCGAGATGTGGGAGGGCGAGACCCTCGAGATCACGCTCGTCAACACGACGGACAAGCGCCTGTCGATCCACCCGCACGGCGTGAACTACGACGTCAACAGCGACGGCAGCGCCTTCAACAACTCCTTCAACGAGCCGGGCGAGACGCGGACGTACACCTGGTCGACCGTCAAGATGGCGCGCGACCGCGGTATCTGGATGCCGGGCAGCGCGGGCTACTGGCACTACCACGACCACGCGTGGGGCGACCACGGCACGCAGGGGATCGCCGCCGGGCTCTACGGTGCGCTCGTCGTGCGCCGCATCGGGGACGTCCTGCCGCAGAAGCAGTTCACGATGGTCTTCAACGACATGACCATCAACAACAAGGTCGCCCCGGACACGCCGATGTACGAGGCCAAGCTCGGCGAGCGCGTCGAGTTCATCTGCATCGGCCACGGGAACCAGCTCCACACCTTCCACCTGCACGCGCACCGCTGGGCGAACAACCGCACCGGCCTGCTCGCGGACCAGTACGACACGAGCCAGGTCGTGGACAACCGGGACCTCAACCCGGGCGACGCGTTCGGGTTCCAGGTCGTCGCCGGTCTGGGCGTCGGCCCGGGGGCGTGGATGTACCACTGCCACGTCCAGTTCCACTCCGACGGCGGGATGGCCGGCATCTTCCTCGTGCGCAACGCCGACGGCTCCATGCCGCCGGGGGCGCAGGAATCCATCGACCGGTTCCAGGGTCACGGCAGCCACACGATGTCCGCGCCGTCGGGCGGGACCGCCACGACCGACGGCGCGGCGGCCATCACCGGTGGTGCCGCGGCCGGAGGGACCGGGCCGGCCGTCGTCGACCTCACGGGGCACGCCGGCCACTGAGCCGTCGGCTGATCCAGCACCGACGGGTCGCGGGCTCGCCCCGCACCAGCACCACCCGCCAGCACGACCCGCTCCCGGCCCGGCCGGGAGCGCCGCACCGATGACGAAGGAGTTGGAGAGTGCTGTCCAGACGATCGACATCCCCCACGAGGGGACGCTCCCGACCAGGAGCACTACTGGCCATGACCGTGGGCCTCACGAGCGTCGCGCTCGTCGCGAGCGCCGCCGTGATCCCGGCGTCCGCCCAGCCCGTCGCCACGGCGCCGAGCAGCGCCGTCGCCTCGAACGGCGCGCTCGCCACGGCTCCGGTCGCCACCGCCGCGGCCACGACCGCCGTGCGCGTCCTCGTGTTCCACGGCGCGCCCGACGAGCAGACCGACCCGGTCGTCGCCGCGACCGCGGCGCTGACCGAGCTGGGTGCCGCGAACGGGTTCGACGTCGAGGCGACGTCCGACCCCGCGATGCTCAGCGAGGCGACGCTCGGCGAGTACCGCGGCGTCGTCATGCTCTCCTCGGAGGGCATCGAGCTGAGCGGCGAGCAGGAGGCCGCGCTCCAGGCGTACATCAACAAGGGCGGCGGCTTCCTCGGCGTGCGCGACGCCGCGCGCGCCCAGTCCGCGTCGAAGTGGTTCGAGGGCCTCGTCGGCGCCCGGATCCAGGGCGCGACGATGACGTCGGAGAAGGTCGCCGAGGCGACCGGCACCGGCCGCAGCCCGGCCGCAGAGACGCCGGCCAAGGCCGTCGACGGCGACCCCAACACCAAGTGGCTGACGTTCGCCCGCACGGGCCAGCTCACGCTGCGCATGGAGCAGCCCGTCGCGCTCGTGAAGTACGGCATCACGTCGGCGAACGACTCCGCGGGCCGCGACCCGAAGAACTGGAAGGTCCAGGGCTCGACCGACGGGCAGACGTGGGTCGACCTCGACACGCGGACCGACGAGGACTTCCCGCAGCGCTTCCAGCCGCGCACGTTCGACGTCGGGAACGAGACCGAGTACGGCTGGTACCGCCTGGACGTCACCGCGAACTCGGGCGACGCCGAGGTCCAGCTCGCCGAGTTCTCGATCTTCGGCCCCGACTCCGTCGAGCAGCCCGACCCGGAGATCCCGCTCGAGGAGCGCACGGTCGACCTGGTCGACCGCCAGCACCCCGCGACGGCGGACCTCCCGCTCACGTGGGACCGCGAGGACCGGTGGCTCGACTGGGCCGACGACCCGACCGGTGACGTGCACACGGTCGCGACGCTCGAGCCCGGCCCCGAGGCCGGCCCGACGACGAACCCGTTCCAGCCCCTCTCCTGGTGCCGTGACTACGACGGCGGCCGGTCGTTCTTCACCGGCATGGGCGGCACGCCCGAGAGCTGGCAGGACGCGACGTTCCGCGAGCACCTGCTCGGCGCGCTGCAGTGGACGACGGGCGTCGTGCGCGGCGACTGCCAGGCCACGATCGCGTCGAACTACAAGGCCGAGCGCCTGTCGAAGGTGAACACGGCCGGCACGCTCGACCAGAACGGCGAGCAGCACGGCCTGACGATCGCCCCCGACGGCACGGTCTTCTACATCGGTCGTGGCGCCTGCGCGACCGGCCCGATCGTCCCGTGGAGCGACCCGAACGTGGGTCTCGGCTGCGGCACGATCCACCAGTGGGACCCGGAGACGGGCGAGGCGAAGCTGCTCACGACGCTCGACGTCATGGGCAACCGCGGCAGCGGCGACGAGCTCGTGAAGAACGAGGAGGGCCTGCTCGGCATCGTGCCCGACCCCGACTTCGCGACCAACCACTGGCTGTACGTGTACTGGATGCCGCACGAGAACATCGACCGTGAGCGTCGCGTCGGCTACCGCACGGTCTCGCGGTTCACCTACGACCCCGCGACCCCGACGATCGACCAGAGCACGCGGGTCGACCTGCTCGAGTGGGAGACGCAGATCCACAGCTGCTGCCACGCGGGCGGCGGCATGGCGTTCGACAGCGAGGGCAACCTCTACGTCGGCTCGGGCGACAACAACTCGTCCGGCGGCTCGAGCGGGTACTCCGGCAACAACTGGACGCAGGAGTATGCGGGCCTCAGCTTCCAGGACGCGCGCCGCACGGCGGGCAACACGAACGACCTCAACGGCAAGATCCTGCGGATCCACCCCGAGGACGACGGCACCTACACGATCCCCGAGGACAACCTGTTCCCGGTGGGCGAGTACCCCGCGGACAAGACGCGTCCGGAGATCTACGTCATGGGCGTGCGCAACATCTCGCGCCTGCAGATCGACCCCGACACGGACTGGCTGACCGCGGCCTGGGTCGGGCCGGACGCGACCCTCCCGAACCCGGACCTCGGCCCGGCCAAGTACGAGACCGCGACGATCATCACGTCCGCGGGCAACCAGGGCTGGCCGTACTGCATGGGCAACGGGCAGCCCTACCGTGACCGGAGCAACGAGGACGCGAGCGTCCTCACCGGCTGGTACGACTGCGACAACCTGAAGAACACGTCGCCGCGCAACACGGGCCTCGTGGACCTCCCGCCGGTGCGCGACAACATGATCTGGTACTCGCCCTCGGGCGGCGGGCCGGTGTTCCCGGACCGCGGGAACGGCATCCCGTCGTACGTCGACAGCGAGGCCACCTACACCATCCCGTGGCTGCGGGGTGGCGGCCAGGCCGTCATGTCCGGCCCGACCTACCGCCAGTCGCAGGTCGACCCCGACTCGGACGTCGCGTGGCCGTCGTACTGGGAGGGCAAGTGGTTCATCGGTGACCAGTCGAACTCGAACAACCGCGTCGCGGTGACGGTCGACCCGGAGAACCTGGACGCCCCCGTGTTCATGGAGGACCTCCGCCAGATCATCCCGGGCGGTCGCGGTGACGGGCTGCTGCAGAGCTGGATGGACGCGAAGTTCGGTCCGGACGGCGCGCTGTACCTGGTCGACTACGCGGGCGGCTTCTTCAGCCTCGACCCGAACCAGAAGCTCATGCGGATCACCTACCAGGGCGGGGCCCCGACCCCGGCTCCGGCCGCGTCCGCGACGAGCATCCAGGGCGACCCGCTGACGGTGCAGTTCACCGGTGCACGTTCCGGTGGCGTCTCCTACCTCTGGGAGTTCGGCGACGGCTCGACCTCGCGTCAGGCCAACCCGAAGCACAAGTACCCGCGCGTCGGGACCTACGAGGCCAAGCTCACCGTCACGTACGCGGACGGGACGACGGCCACGGTCACGACCGACGGCTCGCCGTCGTGCACCCTGCCCGACGACCGCGAGACCGTGTTCTTCGGCGAGGTCGACTCCACGGTCGAGAACCGCGACCTGGGCGCCTGCAACATCGCCGACCTGTTCCAGGACGAGAAGGAGTGGCGCTCCCACGCCCGGTTCCTGGCGCACGTCGAGTCGGTGGCGAAGAGCCTGTACGACGACAGCCGCATCAGCGACCGCGAGCGTGCTCGCCTCGTCGACGCGGCGGCCCGGTCGCAGATCGGCGCGTACCCCGGCGGGTACCGCACGATCTTCGACGGCACCGAGGCGTCGCTGTACGACTGGTTCCAGGCTCCGGGCGGCAAGTTCACGCTCGAGCCGGGCGGCTCGCTCAAGTCGAGCGGCGGCCTGGGGATGCTCTGGTACGCGGGCGAGGAGCTCGGGGACTTCTCCGTGAAGCTTCTGTACCGCGACGTCTCGGCGGGCGACCACCACGCCAACACCGGCGTGTTCACCCGGTTCCCGAACCCGAACGACCCGGGTGACGCGCAGTGCGCGAACAACCAGTCACCCGCGTGGGTCGCGATCTACTGCGGCCACGAGATCCAGATCTACGACGGACCCACGGGCGAGCCGCAGAAGACGGGCTCGGTCTACAACTTCGACCCGGTCGGCCTGAACACCGGCGGGGAGAAGCCCAAGGGCGAGTGGAACGAGTACGAGATCCGGGTCGTGGGCCAGCACTACACGATCATCCGCAACGGCGTCGTCATCAACGAGTTCGAGAACGCGCCGGGGATCCAGTCGTCCCGTGCGGGCGACCCGCCCACGGACCTGCGCCAGTTCGACAGCGGGTTCATCGGGCTGCAGAACCACGGGAACTCGGACCTCATCGAGTTCCGTGACGTCCGGGTGGCGGACCTGTAGCACCGCCCGGCGGGGACGGCCCAGCCGGCCGTCCCCGCCGACCCGGGGCCGCCGTCGTCCCGCACGACGGCGGCCCTCGGGGCAGGCCGCAACCGCCCGCCCGACCAGAGCCCGACCAGCCCGACCAGCTCGACAGAACCCCAGACACCCCCGGAGGAGTGCACCCTCATGGAACGACGTACCAGTCCCGGCGGCTCGCGCCGCCGCGGCCCGCGGCGGCTCCTCGCCGCCACGGTCGCCGGACTCACCGCGACGACGGTCCTCACCGTCGCCCCGGCCTCGGCGGCCCCCACCGCAACGGCTCCGTCCGCCGTCTCGTCCGTCGCGAGCAGCACCGTCGCCGCCGCGCAGGTCCTCACCTGGACCGCGGACAACAGCGTGACCGACTACAAGTCCTTCCCGGCCACGGCCGAGGCCGGCCCGGCCACGATCGTGTTCGAGAACAGCATCGCGACCGGCAGCACGTTCGGCATGAGCCACACGCTCACGTTCGACACCGGGACGCCCGGCTACAACCACGACCTCGACGTGAACATCCTCGCGAGCCCGTTCGACGCGAACGGCGGGCGGCACGAGCAGGACGTGACCCTCACGTCCGGCGCCTACCGCTACTTCTGCGCGATCCCCGGCCACGGCGAGATGTGGGGCGAGCTCGTCGTCACCGACGGCGGCGGGGGCGACGACACGACCGCGCCCGCGGTCTCGGCGCTCGTCACGGGCGAGCAGGACGGCGACGGCGCGTACGTCGGCGGCGCCACGGTCACGCTCGACGCGACCGACGACCAGTCCGGCGTGGCCGGGGTCGAGTACGACCTCGACGGCGCGGGCTGGCAGGCGTACACCGAGCCGTTCCTCGTCGACGCCGTCGGCGCGCACACCCTGCAGTTCCGCGCGACCGACACGGCGGGCAACACGTCCGAGGCCCAGACCGCGGAGTTCACCGTCGTCGAGGGCGACGTCGAGGAGGACACGACCGCACCGACCGTCGAGCCCATGGTCATGGGCCAGCAGGACGAGAACGGTGCGTACATCGGCACGGCGGCGTTCATGCTCCACGCCTCGGACGAGGGGTCGGGCGTCGCGTCGGTCGAGTACCAGGTCGACGGCGGCGCGTGGCTGCCCTACACGACGACGGTGCCCTTCACCGACCTCGGTGAGCACACCGTCTCCTTCCGTGCGACCGACGTCGCGGGCAACGTGTCCGAGGTCGGCTCGGTGACCTTCACGGTCGTCGAGGACGGCGAGCAGGACACGACCGCCCCGACCGTGACCGCGGAGGTCACGGGGGAGCAGGACGACAACGGCGCGTTCGTCGGGTCCGCCACGGCGACCCTCACCGCGACGGACGACGCGTCCGGCGTGGAGAGCGTCGAGTACGACCTCGACGGCGCCGGCTGGGCCCCGTACACCGAGCCGCTCGTCGTCGACGAGCCCGGCGAGCACACGCTCGTCTACCGGGCGACCGACGCCGCGGGCAACGTGTCCGAGGAGTCCGTCACGGAGTTCGTCGTCGTCGCCGACGCCGGCGAGGACACGACGGCCCCGGTCGTCGAGACGCAGCTCAGCGGCGCGCAGGACGAGGACGGCGCCTACGTCGGCTCCGCGTCCGTGCAGCTCACCGCGACCGACGACGGCTCCGGCGTCGCGTCCGTGGAGTACGACCTGGACGGTGCGGGCTGGACCGAGTACACCGAGGCCGTCGTCGTCGACGAGCCCGGTCGGCACACGCTCGCCTACCGCGCGACCGACGTGGCGGGCAACGTCACGGAGCCCGCGAGCCTCACGTTCGACGTCGTGGCCGGCCAGGGCGGCGACACCGTCGCCCCCACGGTCGACCACCGCGTGATGGGCGGGGCGAAGAACGAGGCCGGCGAGTACCTCTCGACCGTCTTCCTGCGCCTCCTCGCGACGGACGCCGACTCCGGCGTCGCCTCGGTCGAGTACCAGGTCGACGGCGGGGAGTGGCTCCCGTACGCGAAGCAGATCTCCGTGCGGACCCCGGGCGCGCACACCGTCACGTACCGCGCGACGGACGTCGCGGGCAACGTCTCCGCCCTGAAGACGGCGACGTTCGTCATCGCGGGCGGCGAGGAGCCGGGCGACACCGACGGCCCCGTCGTCACGGCCGCCGTCAGCGGCAGCCGGACCCGTGACGGCGACTTCGTCGCCAGCGCCCGGGTCACGCTCACCGCGGTGGACGAGGAGTCGGGCGTCGACCGCATCGAGTTCCAGGCCGACGGCGGTTCCTGGCAGCGCTACGCGGCCCCGGTCGCGTTCGCGGCCGACGGCCAGCACGTGGTCCGCTACCGCGCCGTCGACGGCGTCGGCAACGTCACGACCGGCGAGGTGACCTTCACGGTCCTGCAGCTCGTCCGCGACCGCTGCGTGGGCTCGGACGTCCGTCCGACCGTCGTCATCGACGGCCACGACAGCACCGTCCAGAACTACGACGACGGCACGGGCTGCACCGTGAACGACTACGTCGCCGAGACCGACGAGTACTCGACCCACCGTGAGTTCGTCGACCACGTGAGCCTCGTGACCGAGGACCTCGTGTGGGACGGCGTGCTCGACGACGCCGAGCGCGAGCTCATCATCGCCGCGGCCGAGCTGTCCGACATCGGTCGCCGCTGACCGACGCCTGACAGTCCGACCGAACCAGTCCGATCGACGACGGCCCGACCCCGCACCCCCCAGGTGCGGGCTCGGGCCGTCGTCGTACCCGGACCACCCCAGCTGCCGCCCTCCCGTTCCCGCGCCGAACACGACATGAAGGTCGTTATCGGTCGTCTGGCGACTCTCATGTCGTGCTCGACGGCGGGTGAGGTCGTGTTCGGCGCGTGGCTGCCGACGTCGGCGGCCGGGTCAGGCGGGCGGGTCGCCGTAGACCGGGCGCGCGAACGCGAGGACGATGCCCGCCCCGCCGCGCTGCGCGAGACGCGCACGGTCCTCGGGGTGGTCCAGCAGGTGCCGCAGGACGCGGGCGACCGCCTCGGCGTCCGCGACGTCGACCGTGTCCGGGTCCGGCCCGTTCGCCGGGCGGACCTGGAGCAGGTCCTCGCGCTCGGCGTGCCGGGCCCGCGCGCCGTCGCGCAGCTCGACCCGCAGCGCCGGGCGCCGCTCGCCCTCCAGCACCCGCACCCGCGCGACGTCGTCCCACCGCACGACGACGCGTGCCGGCTCCGGCCCGACGGGCAGCTCGATCTCGTGCGGGCGCAGGACGACGGCCTGGTTCGACGGCCCGCGCACGTAGGCCACCAGCGCGACGCCGAAACCGACGACCAGGAAGCACGAGACCGCAGCCGCGACCCCCTCCTCCTGGAGCCACAGCCACACGACGAACCACACCGACCCGCCGAACAGGACGAGCAGGATGGCCAGGACGGCGAGGTAGTCGACGACCGGGGCCAGGCGCTCGCGCCCGCGCACCCCGCCGGCCGCCGCGGTCCACACCATGCTGGCCCGGTGCGGAGGACGGGGTCGGCGGTTGCTCACGGGCACAGTCTGCCGGTCACCGGGACCGGCGCCGAACACGACGTTGCTGTCGTCTTCGGGCTCAGAACGACACGGATGTCGTGCTCGACGGCGCGCAGCGTCGTGCTCGCGCGCGGCCGTGGCAGGGTGGCGGCATGACGACGCTCGCCCAGGTCCGCGCGGCCGCGCTCGCCCTGCCCGAGGCGGCGGAGGACACGACCGCCGGGACGGTGTCCTTCGTGGTGCGCGGGCGACGGTTCGCGGTGGTGACGCGGGACGACGTCGTGCAGCTCCGCGTGGGGGACGACGACGTCGCGCGCGTGCTCGCCGAGCAGCCGACCGCGCGCAGGTGGACCCGCGGCGACCACCTGCTCGGCGCGGGCGTTCCCCTCGGCGACCTCGACGGCCAGCAGGCCAACCACTGGGTGCGGCGCGCGTGGCTCGCCCGCGCGCCGCGACGGCTCGCGGACACCCTCCTCGCGGCCGACGCCGCCGAGCCCGGCACCGTCGGCGACCTCCCCGCCGCCATCGGCCGTCCGGCGACGCGCGCGCTCGCCGGCGCGGGGATCACCACGCTGTCCGACGTCGCGCGGCTCACCGACGCGGACCTCCTCGCCCTGCACGGCGTCGGGCCCCGGGCCGTCCGGATCCTGCGCGAGGCGCTCGCGGCAGGCTGACGCGTCGGCCGGTTCGGGTGCGTGCGGCAACCGCGTGCCGGGGTCGCGTCGGCGTCGGCGGGTGAAATGCGATGACCGCGGCGACCAGTTCCGCCGAGGCGGGTGACGTCGCCGGGCCCGTACGGTACGAACGGGTCATGCCGCACGCGTACCCGCCCGACCCGACGTTCCCCGACGACGGCGGTGCCGAGCGTGCCGTGTGGGAGGCGCTCGTCGCGCAGCTGCCCGACGACGCCGTCGTCGTGCACGGCGTCCACCTCCAGGAGGACGAGCACGAGTACGAGATCGACCTGCTCGTCGCGTGGCCCGGCGTCGGGCTCGCGGCGATCGAGGTCAAGGGAGGCCACGTCGACCGGGTCGACGGCGCGTGGTACCAGGGCAGCGGCGAGCGACGGCACCGCATCGACCCGCTGCGCCAGGTCCAGGGCGCACGCCACGCGCTGCAGGCGCTCCTGCGTCGTCGCGGCCTCTGGGCGGCGGGGGCACGGGCCGCCCACGTCGTCGCCCTGCCGCACCGGTACGTCCCGTCGGACTGGTCGGCGCTCGACCTGCCGCGGGACATGCTCGTCGACCGCGACGACCTGGAGAGCACGCACGGTGTCGCGGAACGCGTGAAGCACGCGATCGAGCGCCACGGCCAGGGGCACGCGCCGCTCGCCTCCGACGACGTCCCCGACCTCGTCGAGTCGCTCACCGGGGGATTCCCCAGCCAGGCGGAGCACCTGGCGCTCGCGGCGCAGCACGAGACGCGGCTCGAGCAGATGACCCGCGACCAGTCCCGCACGCTCGACGCGCTCTCGGGAGTGCGCCGGATGCGCGTCGTGGGCGGCGCGGGCTCCGGCAAGACGTGGCTCGCTCTCGAACAGGCACGACGGCGCGCGCGAGCCGGCGAGCGGGTCGCGCTCCTGTGCTACTCCCGTGGCCTCGGGCGGTACTTCGAGCGGGTCGTCGAGCAGTGGCCGGCGCGCGACCGACCCGCCTACGTGGGCCTCTTCCACGACCTGCCGCTGGCCTGGGGCGCGGAACCCGGCGCCGACGACGACCCGGACTACTGGGAGCGACGGCTGCCCCTCGCGCTCGGGACGCTCGCGGCCGCGCGCCGTGCCGACGACCTCTTCGACGCGGTCGTGGTCGACGAGGCGCAGGACTTCGGCGACCTCTGGTGGCCGTCGCTGCTGCGCTGCCTGCGCGACCAGGACTCCGGCGGCCTCTACGTCTTCATGGACGACGCGCAGCGCGTCTTTCCCCGGGAAGGCCGCGTCCCGCTCGAGCTCGTGCCCGTGACGCTGCACGAGAACCTGCGGTCGACGAAGCAGATCGCCCAGGTGTTCGGGGCGCTCTCGCCCGAGCGGATCACGCCCCGCGGGATGGAGGGGCCGCCCGTCCGGGTCGTCGACGTCCCCACCACCGACGCCGTCGGTGCCGCGGACGACGCGGTGGAGGCCCTGCTCGACGAGGGCTGGGCGAGCGGGCAGCTCGCGCTGCTCGCGACCGGACGGCGGCACCCGCAGCAGGTGAACGAGGTCGAGGCGGGCGGCCACGCCGCCTACTGGGACGCGTTCTTCGCCGAGGACGACGTGTTCTACGGCCACGTGCTCGGGTTCAAGGGCCTCGAACGACCGGTCGTCGTGCTGTCCGTCAACGGCGTCCGGGACGTCGCACGGGCGCGCGAGATGCTCTACACCGGGCTCTCCCGGGCACGGTCGCTCCTGGTCGTCGTGGGCGACCGCTCCTGGATCGAGGACGTCGGGGGAGAAGCGGTCCGCCGTCGGTTCGCCCGGGCGCAGGAGTGGTCACCGGCCTGAGCCTCCGCCCGTGCGCACGCGTCGTGCGTCCTGCGTGATCAGCGGTCGGTGGATCCGGCGCCGAACTGGTCGAGGGAGTCGGCGAGCTGGGTCCAGGCGTCGTCCGCGCCGATCTGGCGGGCGGCCCTCGCCAGGTTCCTCAGGTCGGCGACGAGCGACGCCGCCTCCTCGCCGCGCTCGTCGACGTACCGTGCGTCGAGGAGGTGGGGCGCCTCGCGCTCGGCGTGCATGGCGACGACGTCGAGCAGGACGGTGAGGGCTCGTGCGGCCCGACGGCGCTCGGCCGCCTCGCGGCGGCCCCGGGCCTCGTCCGACTCGGACGGATCGGGCGCCGCGGCCTGTTCGTCGGAGTCCAGGGTGGGGACGACGACGTCGAACCGGCCCTTCCACAGGCGGCTGAACGCCGCATCGTCGGCGAGGTGGACGACCGTGCCGATCTCCGTCGCGCCCAGGTCCTGCTTCTCGATGCTCGCCCGGAGGCCGGCCACCTCGTAGGCGAAACGCAGCAGGTTGTCATCCGTCATGGACGCCCCGACGACGAGCAGGTGCTTCGTCATCATCAGCGACTGGACGAGAGATCCGACAGGCTTCCAGCGGTTGTCGTAGTGGACGAACGAGCTACGGGACAGCACGATCGAGTCCGGGTGCTCCACGTCGCCGTGCATCTTGAGGAGCCAGGGCCGTCCCGTGCTCGTGCGGTCCCACGGGAGCCGGTCGATGGCATCCCGTCGCCCGTCCGACGGGCCGTATGCGGCCGTGACGGCCTGCTCGTAGAGCCGGTCGTAGTTGGTCGTCGCGGCCTCGCGCACGCGCATGCTCGCGAGGAGTGCGTGCGCGAGGCTGGGGCGGGCGGACGCCGCCTTGATGATGCTCGCGACGCGGCCGCCGAGCGCCTTCTGAGCGTCCGACCTGGCCCGCGCGGACCGGTCGGCGAGCGCGACCTGGATGAGCTCCGCCTGCTCGAGCGGGCCGAGCTCCCGGATACGTTCCCGCACGTCGCCGTCCAGGTCGAGCTTCGCGACGAGGTCCGTCAGCAGCTGGCTCCACGACGGCAGTCCCGCGGCGATGCTCACGCCGGCGCCGAAGAAGAGGGCGAGGTCGCCGCGGGCGGCGTGCGCGCCGAGCGTCCGGGCTCGAGCGGTGACCTTGTCCGGCAGCCCCGTGGGTCGGGCGAGCACGCGGCGGCGGTGCTGGAGCGCCGAGTAGTCCGCTCGGTTCGACGCGACGAGCGCGACGTCCACGCCGAGGTCGCGTGCCGCGTCGTGCAGGGTCGTGAGGAGCGCGGAGATGACCTGGCCGCGGCGCAGGCGGTGCCCGCCGTAGCCGGTCCCGAGGACCGGGAGGGCGACGAGCGGCAGGTCGCGACCCGCGGCTTCAGCGGCGCTTCGGATGCTGTCCGCGGAGTGCTCGACGATCGTCACGACGGCTCGACGGGCGGCGTCTCCGACGCCGTCGGGCGTGGTGGCGACGGTGTCGAGGAACCAGACCTCGGGCCGGTTCCTCGTACCGCGGCGGGACGTCCGCGCGCGAAGCGCGGCATCCCGACCCCACCCGACCGGCTCGATCTGGCTCCAGGTGGTGGCGGGCTCGAGGCCGGCCGCGTCGCGCCACCATCGCTCGACGCGGAAGTCAGCGTCGGTCGGGATGACGACGGCGTCGGCGCTCAGCGCCTCGAGGCGGCCGTTGACGACGAAGAGGTGCCCCTCGGCGGTCATGCTGCGTCTGCGTCTGCGGTGGGTTCGAGGTACCGGTGGTGCATCCACACGACGACGTCGAAGACGCGCAGCGCCGAGACGTCCTCGCCGATGTCGGCCTCGTCGCGCAAGGAGATGAGGTGTCGGTGGAGCGCGCGGTCGTCGGCGCGCAGGGCTGCGCGGAGGGCCTCCCAGAACGAGCCGGTGGGCTTGACGGCTGCCTGGACGACGGTGTCGTAGACCGGGATGAGCTGCGGTCGCTTGCGTGCCAGGAGCTTGCCCGCGGTGACCCAGCCGATGCCACGGATGTCGCGCAGTGCCTCCCACAGGCGGTGCGGAGCCCAGTCGTCGGGGATCGACTCGACGTCCACGAGGTCGAGGTCGTGAGGGATCTCCGCGAGCAGCTCTCCGAACTCGTCCGCGCGAGTCTCGAGGAGCTGGATCGCCCCGTGCGGCGGGACGTTCACCGACAGGAGCGAGACGGCGACGAGGTCGTCAGCCGTGAACCGGTCAGCCGTCTCCGGTCGATCGCCTCCGCCGGCCAGTCGCTCGAAGCGCGAACCCGCCCAGCCCGTCGTCCCGTCGACGGGAGCGAAATAGCGACGAAGATGATCGACCGCTTCGTCACGGAGGGAAGGAGTGAGGACGTCGGGGACGATCAGCGTCGATGTCACAGCGTCAGGGTAGGTCGGTCGGCCTCGCGCACACCGCCGCACCTGGACGACGTGCGGGTGAAACCGATGAGCAGATCTTGCACGTGTGCAGTTACTGCGCGTAGAGTCCTCGATATGACCACGGACCCGGCGCGACACCTCCGACCTCGGCTCGACGCCGCACTCGCGGCGCTCGACGAGGCGAGTGCCGCGCCGCCCGGCGAAGCGGTGCAGCCACTCTCGCGGGCGCGCGCACTCCTTGACGTCGCGCTCGACGAGGCGATGGCGGAAGCGCTGCTCGCCGGGTCGTCCATGAGGTCCGTCGCCGAGGCGGCGGGCGTCGCCCCGAACACCGTGCCTCCACGCCTCGCGCGGACCCCGGCGCTCGCGGGCTACTCCGGACCCGACGGCCGCGTCTCCGCCGAGGGCGTCACGCGCGCCCGCTACGACCGCGAGCGGGGGACCCCACCGCCCGAGCCGACGACCGCCGTCGAACCACTGAGGTTCCGTCGTCGCACCTGACCACCCGCCACGCCGCCCGTCCAGCAGTACGACGAAGGGAACCGCCATGCCTGACCAGACCCTCACCCACCTCGCCATGCTGCTCGACCGGTCCGGCTCGATGCAGACGATCAAGCAGGCCACCGAGCAGGGCTTCGACCTGTTCCTCGCCGAGCAGCGCGAGGCGCCCGGCCGTTGCACGGTCACGCTCGCGCAGTTCGACAACGAGTACGAGGAGGTCTACACCGACCTCGACGTGCGCGAGGTCCCGCCGCTCGACCTGCGGCCGCGCGGCATGACGGCGCTGCTCGACTCGATCGGACGCCTCGTCCAGACGACCGCGCTGCGCATCGCCCAGCTCCCCGAGGAGCAGCGGCCCGGCGCCGTGATCGTCGGGATCATGACCGACGGCCTCGAGAACGCGTCGAAGGAGTACACGCACGCCGCGATCAAGGCGCTCGTCACCGAGCGCGAGGAGCAGTTCGGCTGGACGTTCCTCTACATGGGCGCCAACCAGGACGCGATCGAGGTCGGGGCGTCTCTCGGCGTGAAGCGCGAGCGGTCGCTCACGTACGACACGGCGAACGTCGACCAGGCGTACGCCGCGACCTCGCGCAGCATGGCCGGCATGCGCACGGCCATGGCCGCGGGCGCGCCGCCCGCTGCGGCCCGCGACCAGCACGCGGTGTACACGGAGGCGGACCGAGCTGCGGCCGGAGGGTCCGGGCCGGCGCGCCGGCCCCGTGCCGCCGCCCCGTGGGCCGGACCCGCGCCGACGCCCCCCGTTCGCGCCTCGCGCGGGACGAAGGACGACCCGTTCGACGAGACCGCGCTGCTGCAGCACCTGCGGTCGGTGCTCGCGTCGGGGTCGCCGACGCTCGCGGACGTGGGCACGTTCGGCGGCCGTGCGGTGGTGTGGGCGACCGTGCGGGGCGTGTCGGTTTTCCTCAACGCGGACTCGTCGCGCGCGGCGCTCCAGCAGCTCGTCGACGCGGTGGCTGACGGCCCGCTCCCGTGGAACGTCATCGCCAACCGCACGGGACAGCTCAACAAGGTGACCTTCCGGTCCGGTCGGCGCGTGCGCGGCTTCTACTGCTACACGAGCGAGGTCCAGCCCGCGGCCGGGCCGCTGGGCGGGGTTCCTGCCGCACGCTGAGTGCCCGACGACGCGGGGCGGGTCGCGGAGAGCGGTCCGCCCCGCCCGGAATTCGATCGAGGAGGGACATGGACGAGCAGGACGAGCTGGTGGCGCGCGCGGAACTGGTCCGGACGAAGGGACGCGGAAAGCTCCACATCCGCGGGTGCAGTCATCTTGCTGACACGAGTGATCTCGTCGAGGCCGACGACCGCGACCGCGCCGAGCTGGCGCTGTGCAACGAGTGCGACAAGGAGATCCACGGGATCGGCCGGGTCGAGTACTCGTCTCTCGATGCCGCGTTCGAGGCGCTGCAGTTCCCCGTCGAGAACCGCCCGCTCATGCGAGACATCGCGGGGCCCGTCGACTTCACCAAGGTCTGGGCCCCGCAGTCGCAGTCCTACGTCGGGGTCGGGCACCTCGACGGCCGACCGGCCGCCGCCTACTTCAACCGCGGGTTCGTCGACGTGCGCCTCGACGAGGGCGGATACCAGCGGTACGAGATGCCGACCTTCGCGCGACCAGCGGGCGGTGCAGTTCGGGGAGGTGCCGCGGAGCGTCCGGCCGTCGTGTGTCCGACATGCTTCATGCAGCTGCCGGGGAACGGCGTCTGCGACGACTGCGCCTGACCGGGTAGCGCACCTGGTTCGGTACGCCGGCGGGCAAGGACGAGAAACCACGGGACTGCGGGATCGCGTTGTGGATGGCCGAGGCGACGCCGGTGAGCGCTCGGTTAGCCTGCGCGTGTCCGACGCACAGGGGAGCAATCCTCGACGGAAGCAGGGGGCTTCGATGGATGATCCGCGCGGGATGGCCAAGGCGGCTCCGTTCAGGCGGCACGCACGGTGGATCGTGCCGTTGCTCCTGGCGCCGATCGCGTTCTACGCGTGCGCCCTCGGGCTCTCGCGCCTGAGCGAGCGCGAGAGCTTCGAGGGTTGGTGGATCCTCGCCGCCGTGGCGCTGTTCGTCGGTCTCTTCGTCGCGCCGATCGTCCTCGTCGTCGTGTCGATCGTGAAGGGCAGTGCCACCTACCGAGACCACCGTCGGAGCAAGGGCAGGTTCAGCTCGTCCGAGGTCGCGGAGATACAGCGCCGAGACACGTCTGCCCAGGCGTGGAGCGATGCTCAACAGCTTCATCGGCGGCTGCTCGAGCGTGAGGTTCCGCCGACGCTGGCGGTGTGGGACGTCGTCCGGTACCCGAACGAAGAGTTCTTCTGCGACGTCCCGATCCGCTACGCCCGGTACTACGGCACGGACGTCAGCTACACGCAGACCTCGGGCTTCTTCTACGGTCGGCCGTCCTTCGTGCTCACCGGCCTCGCCGTCACGGCGGTGTCGAACGCGGCCCAGCGCAGCGCGGCCCAGAACATGGCACGAGCACAGTGGCGCGAGCACTGCGTCGCGCGGCTGGTGGTGAGCAACCTCCGGCTGCTCGTCCAGGTGGGCGGGCGATGGCTCTCGTTCGACTACGCCGCGATGACGGCAGTGTTTCCCGAGCCCGCGAGCTGGGGGCTCGTCTGCCAGTTCCCGTCCAGCGAGCCCTTGCTCCTCACGGGTGACCACGCACCGTTCGCGGCGGTGATGACGCTCTACCGCACGCACGGCGAGAACGCGCTCCGGGAGCATCCAGGACTCGCGCCGCTCGTGATCGGACGCTGATCGCACCGCACGTCCAGGCGTGACGTCGACAGCGACGTCCACGAGCAGGACGTCACCGTCACCGTCATCGGCGCCCGCGCTCCGCCGGACCTTCGAACGCACCGAACCGTGCCAGCGAGTCCGACACGGGTTGCCATGCCGGGTCGTGAGCTGCGAGCCGTCGCGCGTCCGCAGCCGCGCCGCGCAGCCGCTCGATCAGCACAGCCTGGTCGCCGCCGCGGGCAGGGGCGTAGCGGCCGTCGAGGAGGTGCTCCGCCTCTCCTTCGGCGTGCAGGGCGAGCGTGTCGAGGAACAGGGCGAGCGAGCGGGCCGCCCGACGGCGGCGGGCGTCCTTCTCCTCCTCGCTCGCCTCGTCGGTGAGCGGGCGGCGGTCCTCGTCGGGAGCCGTCGGGACGACGCTGAAACGCCCCTGCCACAGCCGCTCGAACGCGGGAGCGTGCTCGAGCGAGAGGACCGTCCCGAGGACTCCCGCCTGACGATGGGCCGGCACCTGGCGCGCGAGCTCCTCGCGCAGTCCGGCGACCTCGTAGGCGAAACGCAGGACGTTCTCGTCCGTCATGGACGCACCGACGACGAGGAGGTGCCGCGTCATCAAGAGCGACTGGAGGATCGAGCCGACGGGCTTCCAACGAGAGTCATAGCCGACGAACGAGCTCCGCGACAGCACGATGGTCTCCGGGTAGTGCACGTCGCCGTGCATCTTGAGGAGCCACGGGCGGTCGCCCTGGACGCGACCCCACGGTAGGACGGACAGGACGTCGTGCGGGTCACCGCTGTCCGGTGCGGGAGCCGCCGCGCGGACCGCGTCCTCGTAGAGGCGGTCGTAGTTCGTGGTCACCGCCTCGCGGACGCGCAGGCCGGCGAGCAGCGCATGAGTGAGAGAGGGACGAGCATCCGCCGCCTCGATGATCCTGGCGACGTGGCGACCGAGGGCGCGCGGATCGTGGTGCTCGTCGAGGACGACCTGGAGCAGCTCCGCCTGCTCCAACGAGGAGAGTCCGCCGGGGTCGAGGCCGCCGAGGGTCGCCTGAACCTCGGGGACGGTGGTGAGGCTCGTCAAGAGCCCGCCCCACGAGGGCAGGCCGGCACCCATGCTTACGCCGGCGCCGAGGAAGAGCGCGAGCTCGCCGCGTGCGGCTGGCGCCGCGAGCTGTCGTGCCCGTTGGGCGAGGTCGCGAGGAAGAGCAGGAGCGACCCCGGCATCTCGACGAACCTGTTGCAGCGCCGAGTAGTCCGACCGGGAGACGGCGACGATCGCGACGTCGACCGACTGGGTCTCGGCGGCGGTGCCGAGCTCAGCGACGAGGGAGTGCAGGAGGGCGCTGCGCGACGCACCGTGCCCACCGCCACCGGTTCCCAGGACCGGCACGGCGACCAGCGGAAGGTCGCGTCCGGCGCCGTGAGCGTTCGCACGCAGCCGCTCAGGAGCGTGGCGCGCGACGCTCTCCACCACGCGCCGCGCAGCACCTGCGGCGTCGTGCGGGGAGTGCGCGACGACGTCGACGAACCAGACCTCGGCGCTCGGCAGGGTCCTCCGCGCGGCAACGCCGACTGACCCCCGGGCCCACCCGTCCGGTCGCAGCGCGCGCCAGTCGTCACTCTCGGAGAGCCCGGCCGCGGCACGCCACTGGCTGCGGACGCTGAAGGACGCGTCCGTGGGGATGACGACCGCGTCCCACCCGAGCTTCTCCAGGCGCCCGTTGACGACGAAGACGTGGCCCGGCGTCATCGGCGCGAGCTCTCCGCACGCCAGATCGCGTGATCGACCATCCATGGCGTGACGGGTCGTCCCGGGGTCGTCAGGTGCTCGGCAAGCTCGCGGAGGATCGTCTTGGCGCCGAGGACGTCGGTCGGCGCGCCGTGACGGTCGAGGAAGCGCAGGATCATGCGGTCCGGCTTCACCGTGTCGTCGTCACCGACGAGCATCCAGAAGTACCCGGTGCGCACCCCGCCACCGGGGATCCGGCGCAGCGCCGTGCTGATCTCGTCCACGCGGTCCGTGTCCATGAGGGCCTTCGACGCGTCGGCCAGCGTGTCGATCCCGAAGCCGGTCAGGACGTCCGCGTAGCGCAGCGCCGCCTCGGCCTTGAGGATGCCGCTGCGCGACGACGTCCTGTGCGACGACGTCACGGCGACCAGCTGCTCGGGGGCCGGGTATATCGCACGGAACGTGCTCAGCGGCAGGGGGTCGTGCGGCGGCGCGGCGTCGGTCGCGACGGCCGGGCTCTCGTCGCCGGCCGCGGTCGCAACTCGGCGGACAGCCGGCACGACATACCTCTCGTAGCTGATGCCGATCGACCAGACCGCGTCGAGGACGCAGTACGTGACGCTGGTCCAGCGTCGCTGTCGAGGCTGGATGTCGAGCTCCTCGGCCGCGGCGACGAGGGTGGAGGGCAGTGGCACAGCGATCTCCTTCATGGGACGTCGACTCCCTGGCGACCCTAGGGCGGAGAAAGGGGGCGCCCAGGGCGCGCGGCGTACGCAGCGGGTGAAGTTCCGGCCCTGGGAGCGTGTCGCCGTGCGCTGGGCGCCGCGAGGCGCCTACGTCCTTCGAGAGGTCGGTACGGTGCACGTGAGAGCAGCGGCGCCCGTACCGGGCGGAGTCGGCACGAACGGAGCGATACGTGGTCAGCGCCAAGGAGACCGATCTCGAGGGCGTGCTCGAGGGCAAGAGGCAGTACCAGGTTCCGCTCTACCAGCGCGTCTATTCCTGGGGCCAGCGACAGCTTGACCAGCTCTGGCGCGACATCATCCAGCTCGCCTCGGATCGGGCGACGAACCGCGCGGCGACGCACTTCGTCGGGTCCCTGGTCCTCGCGTCGAGCCCGGACGCGGGGCCCGTGGGGGTGCAGCGTTATCTCGTGGTGGACGGGCAGCAACGGCTCACGACCCTGACGATCCTTCTCGCGGCGCTCCGCGACCACCGGGTCGCGGTCGAGGGAGACGGCCACCGTGCGCGGATCGACGACCAGTACTTGGTGAACCGCTACGAGACCGGCCAACCCACCAAGCTCTTGCCGACCCAGAAGGACCGAGCCGCCTATCTCGCGGCGATCCGAGGCATGCCGGCCGCAGGGGGCGAGGACAACGTCGGAGTCGCGTACCGGTTCTTCCGCTCACGCCTGACCACGGTCGGCGATCTCGAAGACCCTCTCGACCTCGACCGGATCGAGGAGGCAGTGCTCCGCGGGCTGGCGCTGGTGGTCGTGACCGCACAGCCGGGCGACAACGCGCACCGCATCTTCGAGTCGCTCAACAACACGGGTCTTCGGCTCACCCAGGGTGACCTCCTGCGGAACTATCTCTTCATGCGACTGCCGTCGCGCGCAGAAGCGGTCTACGACTCCGTCTGGTTACCTCTGCAAGACACGCTGTCACCTGACAGGCTCGAGCTCTTGTTCTGGCTCGACCTCGTCCAGCGGGACGAGAGCGCGAAACAGAGCGACACCTATGTCGGCCAGCAGACCCGTCTCGACCGGCTCACGAGCGAAGCCGAGATCGAGGCGGAAGTCCGTCGGATCGCAGGTCTCGGCTCCTTGCTCGCGATCGCGCTCGAGCCGACGCGAGAGGTCGATCACGACGTCCGGAGGCGTCTGGCCCGACTACGTGCGTGGGGGACCACGACGGTCTACCCGGTCGTGCTCCAGCTCCTCGCGCGACGAGCGGAGGGATCGGCCAGCAGCACGGACGTCGCGAACGCGCTCCTCCTCCTGGAGAGCTACCTGGTGAGGCGCGTCGTGATCGGAAGAGCCACCGCGAACCTCAACCGTGCCCTGCTGGGTGCCGTGTCCGACGTCGCGAAGGGTGAGGACGTCGTCGCCGCCCTGAGGTCGTCTCTCTCGACCGGACGCAAGCACTGGGGAACGAACGCGCAGGTGCGGGAGGCGGTCCACACGGTGCCCTTCTACTGGCAAGGGCGGAAGGCGCAGAAGAACCTCGTCCTGCTCTGGATCGAGGAGTCCTTCGCAGGCAAGGAGATGGTGGACCCGATGGGCCTGACGATCGAGCACATCCTTCCCCAGTCGTTGACCGTAGAGTGGAGGGCGGCGCTCGACATCGCCGGCTCCGGCGTCGACCCGGAGGTCGAGGCAACCTTGCACACGCTGGGGAACTTGACGCTGACCGCATACAACTCAGAGCTCAGCAATCACCCGTGGGAGCGCAAGAGGATGCTCCTGAGCGAGAGCGGTCTCGCGATGAACAGGGCTCTCGCTTCCCTGCCGTCCTGGGACCTCTCCAGCATCCGTCGACGAGCCGACACGCTCGCGGAACGGATCATCGAGCTCTGGCCCGGACCCGACGAAGACACTGTCGAGGTGACGGACGGTCGAGAACGAGCGGCCGCCATCTGGCGACGCCTCAGCGAGATCCTCGCGGAGGTCCCCGCGGGCAGATGGACCTCCTACGGTGATGTCGCCGCTCTCGCGGGCACCGCGCCTGTGCCGCTCGGCACACGTCTCTCGGCCGGCGAAGAACCGTACGCGTACCGGGTGCTCCAGGCAGGGGGGACCGTGTCTCCGGGCTTCCGGTGGTCGTCCGGCGACACGACCGTCGCTCCCCGAGCGCTCCTGGAGGCCGAGGGCGTTCGCTTCGACGCGGCCGGCCGTGCCGACCCGTCACAGCGCATCAGCGCCGAAGAGATCGCGTCGCTCCTGGGCTGGAACGACGACGAAGCACGTACGGACGACGTCGAGATCGTCGAGGAGGAAGTCCACGAGGGCGCACTGCCGGACGCCACGGTTTCGCGTGATGTGCGACGGCGTCGTGGTGGCAGGCGGGTCGCCATCGCCGATCTCCTCGAGGCGGAGCTCATCGCCCCTGGCGACAGGCTCTACACGCGAGGAGGATCCTCGATCGCCAGCGTCGGCGCCGATGGATTCATCCGCCTCGGTGACGAGCGGTACGAGAGTCCGTCGGCAGCGGGCTCCGCCGTCGCAGGGCACGCCATCAACGGGTGGACGTACTGGCGCGTCGATCGAGACGCCGATCGTGTTCCGCTGAGCGTCCTCCGCGACCAGCTCACACGACAGGGGGACTGACCACGGGTGGCGGTGTGTCGGGCGACAGATCGATGTGCGCCCATGACAGGTCGGCGTCGCCGGCAAGCCGGAGCAGGTCCTCCTGCCGGGCCTGGCCGATGACGCTGCGGTACGCCCCGACCGTGCGGCGCAGTCGTCGGTAGCGCGACGCCTCCTTCGACAGGGGCAGCGCGGGGACGTAGCGCTCGATCGCGGCTCCGTCCGGCGCGGTGCACACCCATGAGGGGAAGATCTCCGTCGCTCCGTCGGGGCGGTCCTGGGCGGCGGCGTCGAACGCGGCGGCCCAGGGGTCGGCGTCGGTCGAGATGAAGGCGGCGTCGCCGTACCGCTGCGCGACGTTCTTGCGCACCGCGTGGCCCTTGTACCGGTGGACGCGGCCCTCGCGCTGCTCGAGGTCGACGGGGTTGCCTGGCAGGTTCCAGTGCACGACGGCGTGCGAGTACGTGTGGAAGTCCAGCCCTTCCTGCCCGACGGACGTGGACGCCAGCACGAACGGCCAGAACGGTGAGTTGAAGGCCGTGCGGACGTGCTCCTCGCGGACCTCGGCACCCTCGTCCGTGGTGCCGCGCCCGAATCGCGCGGCGAAGTGCGTGCGCACACGCCGGTCCTCGACGTGGACCTGCCCGTCGACGACCCGGATGTCGTCGACGGCTGACGTGGGCGTCCGCAGCTGCAGTGCGCCGCGTAGCACCTCCCCGATCCGCGCGGCGCGCTCGTGCACCGTCTTGTCCACGAGCCCCTCGGACTCCACGAGGGTGTGGGCGTACTCGTCGAGCACGGCCTGGAGCCCGCCGTCCGCGCAGTAGTCCAGCACGGAGCGCCAGTACGCGGTGTCGTCGCGGGTGGCGTCGGACCGTTCCGCGTCCACGAGCGCCTGCGTCTCGGGGCGGTTGAAGAGGGAGCGGAACCCGCCGCCGATCCCGAAGGCGATCTCCCGGACCTCGGCGTCCGATGCCCACCAACCGTCGGGGGCGGCGTCCGAGGCGGAACCGACCGCCCGCCCGAGCGCGCGCAGCGCGCAGGTCCCAGGGGCGGCGAGCGCGGCGACGGTGAGCACGTCGACGAGGTCGTGGGGTCGCGCCCCGAGCTCGTCCGCGCGGATTCCGCGGGCGGCCGCGACGTGCCGCTCGAACGCCCGTGCGTGCCCGGCGCCGTCCGGCTCATCAGCGTCCTCGTCGTGGCCGAGGACGTCGAAGAAGCCGTCCTGCTCGACCCCGCGTGCGGCGTCGAGCAGGAGCGGCGCCGCCCAGTACCAGCGCTGATCGGCACCCGGACGCAGCGAGGGGTCACCTGGTGGCAGGGACGCGAGCATCGACTCCACCTCGGCGCGCACGGCCGCGTCGACCTCGCCGCGGGCCAGTCGACGTCCTGCGGCCCGCGCGTGCCGCAACGGGTCCCCCGCGTCGGCGAGCGCGACGGACGGGTAGGAGAGGAGGAACGTCGGCATGCCGTCGAGTCGGCCCTCGGAGATCCGGTACTGCAGGCGCGGTGTGGGCGCTGGGTCGCCGTACCGGCGCCGACCGCCGCTCGCCGCGGTGGCCGCACGACGCTCCGCCTCGTAGCTCACGACGACGGAGATCGCCTTGGGCGCGACGTTCCAGGCCGAGAACGCGAGCCGCTTGGTGAAGCGCGCAAGCGCCGGGTCGGCGAACGGGCCGGCGGGCTCGTAGTAGGGGAGCGACGGCGGGAGCCATGCGAGCCGCCATGCCCCGCGGTCGAGCACGTCGGCGACCAGGCCGCGCATCTTGGCGTTGCCGGGGTCGAGTCGCTCGTACGCGTCGACGACGTCGTACGGCAGCAGCCCCCGTGCGCTCGCGAGCGCGGAGGTGACGGCCGGCGCGTGCGCGGCGACGGCGTCGTCGAACAACGTCTTCACCTTGTAGGTGCGCCGGTCCATGAGGTTGAGCGTGTACGGGGTCGCGCGCCAGAACTCGAGCATGTCCTGGCGCTGCGCGCCCGACGCCGCGTGCACGGCTCGGGCGACGTCGTCGAGAGACGCGTGGTCCAGGAGATCGCCCGCGGTGACCTCGACCCCGGGGAGCGGGACATCGCGAAGCATGCCGTCCTTCTCGCGCGTCGCGGCCAGGCGTTCCGTCCTGCAGATCACGCGCCGCAGCTCGTGCTCGACGGCGTCGCGCGCAGTGACCGCCCGGGCGACGGCGGCCTCGTCGGTCGGCGTGAGCATCCCCTCGCGCATCGTCGCGAGCCCTGCCCGCACCGTCGCCGCGCGGTCGGCACCGGCGAGGAACTCGACCGTGCTGACGAAGTCGCGGTAGTGGTCCTCGCCGTCGGGCTCGTCGGGCAGCGTGTACATCTTGTAGGGCGTCGCGGACAGCAGGAGGGTGCGCACAGCGGTGCCGTCCGTGCCCGCGTACCTGACGAGGGAGTGCAGCAGCTCTGCTGCTTCGCTCTCGGCGTCTGACCGCATGAGCTCGCTGAAGCGCTGGAACTCGTCCATGACGACGAGGTCGGGCTCGAGCCGCTCGATCGCGAGCCGCGCGACGGTGGCGCGCATCGCGCCGATGATCCTCGACCGTCGGCGCGAGAGGTCCCTCGCAGGGTTCCCGCGCAGGTAGTTGAACTCCTGGGCGCACTCGACCAGCTCGTCGAGGAGCTTCCCGCCTTGCGGCCCCCGGTCGCGCGAGAGCTGCTCGGCGAACTCGGCAGCGAACTCCAGGTCGAGCTCGTGCATCCGGTGGCGTCGGAAGCGCTCGACGTCCGCGGTGAAGTTCTTGAGGCTGGAGGAGTCGCGGAAGAACTGGAGCCAGCGTCGGGGCCGCACGTCGAGGTCCTGAGACCCGCGCGCGAGCATCCAGTACATGACGACGCGCTCGAGGGCTCGCCCGCCGCCGCTCGTCACCTGGAGCGACGTCCCGGGGGTGAACGAGACGAAGTTGAGCTTCTTGCCCGCGAGCTCGCCCGTGACGAGCGGCATGAGGGTGAGGCGCTCCGCGTGGAGCGGCTCGTGCCCGCGGAGGGTGAGGCGGGCGAGGTTCTGGCGGGCGATCTGCTGGTTGGAGCAGATGTACACGACGTCGATCCGGTCGACCATGTCCCACAGCTGGTCGACGGCCTTGGCGATGACGCCCTTCGCGACCAGCGTCTTGCCGAGCCCCACCTCGTCGGCGACGAGGAAGCGGTGGCTCGGGTCGGCGTCGTCCCACAGGCGCGCGTGCACGTGGTCGACGGTGCGTCGCTGGAAGTCCTTGAGGTGGCGCAGGACGTCGTCGACGTCCGGCCGTTCCTGCGGATGGCGGTCAGCGGGCACGGCGCGCCTCCTCGACGACGGTCCACAGCTCGGCGAACCCCTCGGGGACGAGGTCGTCGCCGTCGGGCATCTCCGCCAACCGGTCGACGAGCTGTGCGACGCGGTCGAGCGCTTCGTCGCCGTGCGCGACCGCGCGCACGAGCGGCTCGAACAGATCAGGCATGGTGCCGCCCTGCGCCGACCACGAGGCTCCGGTGGGGCCGTTCGAGGGGCCGACGGCGAACGGGGACGCCGCGGCAGGGTCGGCGAGGAGCAACGCGAGGTAGCGCGCGACGTCGTCCCGGCTGCGCAGCGCGTCGCGGACGGCGGAGTGCCGTCGCTCGGGGACGTCGCCGTCCAGGCCGAGGACGACGACGCAGCGCCGTGTCGCGCGCTCGTCTCCCGACCCGGCCGTCGTCTCGACGGCAAAGAACGGCGTGACGGCGCGGAGGCTCAGGTCCTGCCACGCGACGTCGGCTCCCTCGTGGAGCTCGCGTGCGTGCAGGTCGGAGTGAAGGGTCACCGGCCACGTGACCGTGGTGGCACCGGGGACCGGCTCGGGAAGACCCTGCGTCCCGACGACGAGGCTCGCCGCGGAGTCGCCGTCGGCGAGGTCCGTGTCATCGATGTCCGTGGTGAGAGTGGCGCGCAGGCCGGATGCCGCGAGCCGCCGGTGGAAGTCGTCGATGTCGAGGACGGTGGACTCTGCGGGGTCGACGACCGGCTCGGGCGAACGTGGCGCGAACGGGTCCAGCACCTTCTCCAGGCCGGGGACGTCCTTGGCGCCGTCGAGCGTCGCGCGCACGCCGACGTCGGCGGTGCGGCCGTGCAGGGCAACCGCCAGCTCGACGTTCCCGCCCCACGCCGCCGTGGTGAGGTTCGCGCTTCCGGTGACCGTCGTGCTGTCCCGACCAGAGTCCACGACGACCGTCTTGGCATGCAGACCGTCGCGGACGCGATCCGTCTCGCGGACGGGACCGGTGGTCGAGCGGGGGTCACCCGGTGAGGCGGCGTTCTCGTCAGAGGACGGGTCACGCTCGGCCGCTGACGACAGAGTTCGGGTCGTCCAGTGGTCGAGCGGGACCGTGCCCAGGCGGTCGAACGTCTCCGCACGGGAGACGAGGGTGCGGTCGTCTGCGTCGGGGAGCCTGCGGAGCAGGCCGGCGTCGAGGAAGGGGCTCACCGCGAGGACGCGGTCCGCGGCGTCGGGGAACGGCCATGGCGCCGTGACGCCGTCGAGCCCGAGGGGCAGGACCTCGGCGTTCCGGAACGGTGCGGGCGGGGTGAGCCGCGCGTCCGCGACCGACGCGGCGACGGACTCCACCTGCGCGGTACGGTCCTCGGGGAGCGGGGACGTCGCCAGCTGGGGGAGAGCGCGGAGGAACGCGCTGATCGGGGCGGGCTCGACCGGCTCGGCCACCGACTCGTCCTCGTCCAGGACGAGCACGGTGTCCCAGGACAGGTCGAACGTCAGGTTGCGGCTGAGCACGACGAACCGGTGGCGGTACGCGCCGTCGTCGTCGACGAACCGCAGGGTCCACGACTTCGGATGGAACAACCGACCCCGTGCCGGGGCCATGACCTGGTGCACGGCGCCCTCGACGAAGGTGAGCACCGAGCGGTACGACGCCGGCACGCTGATCCCGCCGGCCTGGCAGAAGACCGTGGTGAGCTCGCTGTAGCGCTGGACGGCCTCGAGCAGGCCGATGGGATCGGTCGCGGCGAGGTCGTCGCCGTCGACCTGGGCGCTCGCGTCGAGCGTCGCGAAGGTCACGGGACCCAGCAGCAGCGCGGTGAGGTCGAGCGAGAACGTCGTGGCGATCGCGGCGTCGACGCGCAGGCCGGCGGGCGGGCGGAGCGCGTCGGTGAGCAGGACGCGGGTGTCCGGGGTGAGCATCAGGCGGTGGTCCTTGCGGTGAGGAGCGCGTCGGCCGGCTGCCCACGTCGAATGGTGCTCGGGCGGTCGGGCAGAGCGGACAGGAGGTCGTCGAGGAGCCGCCGGGTCACGCCCCACCGGTAGTCGAGCAGTCCGGTGCCGGACTCACCCTTCCACGCCTCGCGGGCCGATCTGTTCGTGAGTCGTGCGCGTCCGCCCTTGAGGCCACGCTCCCGCTGGGCGACGAGGTCGCGTGCTCGCGACGAGTCCTCGACGCGGTCGCCGTCGAGCAGGACGTCGAGCCACGCGTCGGTGAACCTGCGGGTCGGCAGCGGGATCCGCTCGTTGCGTGCCGTCAAGACGCTCCACAGCTCGCCGCGGTCCCAGCCGTCGAGGGTGCGCGTCTCGACGAGCTCCTCGTGCCAGTCGTCGAGGCGCTCGCGGTAGTGGTCGACGACGTCCGGGATGGCAGCCGACTCGGCGACGAGGAGGTTGTACAGGAGCGCGGCACCGTGCATCGCGAGGCTGAACCGTGTTGCGTGGTCGACGACCGATTGAAGGTCGCTCGGCACACCGACCAGCGAGAGCTCCGCGGCCGAGGCGGCGTCGAGATCGACGGCGTCGCGGTGCTCGAGGAGCCATCCGAGCAGCGAACCGTAGGTCGTCGTGCGCAGCCGTTCGAGGAGGACCTCGGCCTCCTCGGGGCGCAGGTCGAAGGTTGTCGACCGCAGCAGGTCCTCGGGAGGCTCGAGGCCGGCGAGGTCGAAGCCGGCGTCCAGAGCCCTGTCACGGGCGCCCGGGTCGTCCGTCTCGGTCCGGCCACGGCCCGCGCCACGGAGGGCGGAGCCGCGGCGCAGGTGCCCGACGACGCTCGTGTCCCACGTACGCAGCTGCCAGCGGCCGAGCGGTCCCCAGTAGACCTCGCTCGGCATGCGCTTCAGCTTCGCGCGGGCGGTCCGACCGAGAATGCCCTGGTTCCGGCCGCGCTCCTCGTCCCGGTAGCCCTCGAGCAGCGACTCGATGAGCCGCACCTCGTCGGCGCGCAGGCGACGCACGGCGTCGTCGACGGTCGTGGTGTCACGGACCGCTCGCTCCACGAGCCACGGGACGAACAGCACGTACCGGAGCCGGGTGAGCAGCGTCGACGTCCCCGGGAACAGCGCGTCGGAGAACGTGTCCCGGATCGACCCGATCCCCAGCTCGTCGACCGTGCCCTGCTCTTTGAACAGGTCGACGACCTCGAGCATGCGACGACGCTGCGCGTGGTCGGTGTCGAGCCAGCCAAACGATGACGGCATGCGCTGCTCCTTGATCCCGAAGACACGCGAAGCCTAGGAAGACCTGGCCACCGACGGAAGTTCAGACTGGGTGAAAACTGACCATGGGATGCAGGTCCGGCAACCCCACTGCTATCCGTCGCAACCAATGGTGGGAAGGCAAGACACGTCCAACCCGGCGCCAGCAGCCATCGGGTCCTGACAGTGAAGCCCTCTCACGTTGTCGTCGGCGAGACTCCGATTGGTGACTCTTCGCCGATCGGGACTGCCCCAGCATCGGTTGACTCCTGATCTGTGAGGACTGTGGTCCTCGCTGGAAGGATGTCTTTCGTGCCCAAGCCCTATCCCGCCGAGTTTCGTCGTGACGTGGTCGCCGTGGCCCGTCAGGACGGCTCGATCGCTCAGATCGCCAAGGACTTCGGGATCACCGAGTCCTGTCTTCGGAACTGGCTCAAGGCGGCCGACGTCGAAGACGGCGTGCAGCCCGGTGTGACGAAGCAGGAGTCGGCCGAACTGCGTGAGCTCAAACGGCGCAACCGTCAGCTCGAGCAGGAAGTCGAGATCCTGCGCCGGGCGGCGGCGTACTTTGCCAAGGAGATCTCCCCAAAATGACGTACCCGCTGGTCGGTGACCTGGCTGCGGACGGTATCCCCGTCGCAGTGACCTGCCGGGTGCTCGGGTTCTCCAAGCAGGCCTACTACGCGTGGAAGGCCCGCCCCGTCACGCCCGCAGACCTGCAGCGGGCACACCTGATCAACGCCGCAATGGGGGTGCACCGAGACGACCCGGAGTTCGGGTACCGGTTCATCGCCGACGAGCTGACCGACGCCGGGCTCCAGGCGTCGGCGAACACGGTCTGGTCGCTGTGCCGTGAAGCCGGCATCGTCTCGACCGTCCACCGCCGACGCAGGTCGGGCAAGAAGGCCGGTCCGCCCGTGCACGACGACCTCGTCCACCGACAGTTCACCGCTGATGGTCCGGACCGGTTGTGGCTCACGGACATCACCGAGCACCCCACCGGCGAGGGCAAGCTCTACCTGTGCGCGATCAAGGACGCCTGGTCCGGGCGGATCGTGGGCTACTCGATGGACTCACGCATGAAGTCCTCCCTCGCCGTCGCCGCGCTCAACAACGCCACCGCCCTACGCGAGGTCACCCCCGCGACCGCCGAGCAGAGCGGCACGATCTGCCACTCGGACCGCGGCAGTCAGTTTCGCTCCAGGCGCTTCGTGGTCGCACTGCATCACTACGGCATCACCGGCTCCATGGGCCGCGTCGGCGCCGCCGGGGACAACGCCGCCATGGAGAGCTTCTTCGCCCTGCTGCAGAAGAACGTCCTCAACCGAAAGCGCTGGGCCACCCGCGACGAGCTGCGCCTGGCGATCATCACCTGGATCGAGAAGACCTACCACCGACGCAGGCGCCAAGCACGACTCGGACGCATGACACCCGTCGAGTTCGAGACCGTCTACGCTGCCAACACCCTGGCCCTCGCGGCCTGACTCGAAGAGTCAACCGATGCTGGGGCAGTCCCGTTCGATCTGGGACCACCTGCGGGCCGCGCGCGGCACGGACCCTGTGGGCAATCTCTGCCATCTACGCGGAATCGTTCATGCCATGGGCTTGATTGAGGAGCGGATGTGCGCACGTTCTTCGACGGTCAGGTGGTACAGGTCGAACAGTTGGTCGTCAACGGCGTGAGCCGGTGCCGTCCAGTCGATGCTCGACGTGGGGGTCAGGTCGACTTCGGGGACGAAGCGATAGGTACCCTTCGTCCCGTGCTGGCTCACCTTTGCCTTGCTGTGGAGGAAGCGCGCAAACCGAGACTTCAAATACACGACGAGATTGCGTGCAGATGCTTCAGTCAGGTCAAGACCTGCGCCCATGACGATGAAGGTCTCAGAGCATACGGATCCGGGCGCAACGACAAACGCGTTCTGGTTATCATCGTTGAGTTCCGTGCCGATGTTATTTGCGTACGGCGTTAGAACCTTCCACCGGTCGATCCAATCTGTCTTCAGCCGAATACTGCCCCGCTCCACGAACCCGATGGACTTGCTCTTGCCGTAGCAAACCACGGGGTCCGCGAGGCCCTCAGCCTTCTGGTGGAAGTCTGCAGACCGCACGATGTTTCCTTCGAGACCGAACGGTTTACGTGCAGAAACCTGGTTCTCGAAAGAGACAAATCCGCCCGTCGCGATGACGCGCTGCACGATCTCGATGCCCTTCGAGTCCCGCAGGAACGCGCCCATGCCGAAGGTGTCGAGCGGACGGACGACGTCGAACTCGACGTCCTGGGCGTCGCGCGTGAGGATCCGGGTACCGCCCGCTCCGGCCGTGTCGTAGTTCGTGTCGCGCAGGAAGTAACAGACGCCGCCGCGGTTGTTCGTTTCCGGGAACACCTCCTCGGGTCGCGGGAAGTCGTGGAGCTCGCTCATGTGGGGGTCGGCGAGCATCCATGCCCGGAAGTCCCCGAGCGACTTGCCGCCCGCATACCACCGGCTCGGGATCACGAAGCTCATGAACTCAGGGTCGAGGGACTCGGCCGCCGCGATGAACTGCGGGTAGATCGAGCGAGCGCTCTGCTGCGCGCCGCCGTCGCTCTCCTGGTAGGGTGGGTTACCCACCACTGCGCCGAACTTCACGGCGGCACCTCCTTCTTCGAAGACGTCTTCGAAATGGATCGATTCGCCTGCTTCCTGGACGGACAGCAGGTCGTATGACGTGAACTGTGTGGCGATGTGCGCGACGTTGATCCCGAGCACCTCGTAGAACCGACGCGTGAATTCATAAGCGATCGTCGACGTCGGAATTGAGTAGATCGATTCCTTCGCGACCGCCGGGTCGACGCCGATTTCTCCTGCAAGGCGCTCGTAGAGCGCAAGCGTGAACTCGCCGGACTTACTGGCGACGTCGAGGAACTTCTCGCCGCGTTCGATGACCGCACGAAGCCTCTGTGCGGGGATCCGCGCCACCATTTCGCGGCAGAGCCACAACGGTGTGCGAACCTCCGAATCGGAGATGCGCGTGAACTTCTCGAGCGCTCGACCCGCTCTTTCAGTCGGTGACAGCGACTCATCACGCGCGAGTCGCGAGATGTTGAGGATCTTATAGTCGAGCGCGTTGAGCTTGTAGGGATCAAAGGCCTCGAAGAGAGCTTTGAGCACGTCGGATTCCAGACCGAGGTTCTGCGCAATCCGCTCGTTCTGTGCATCTCCGATCACGCCGACGATGTCCTTGAGTGAGGACACCGGGTTCGGCGTCAGCATCGCGAAGAACAGGATCCGCTGGTAGTACGTCTGGAGCTTGGCAGCGAGTGACTGCAAATCCATAGCGTCGTCCGTACCACGGTCGGGAGGCGTGGGCTTCCCTCCGGTGTCGTCGGTCTCGGAGCCTTCGTCGTCTTCGGTCTCGTCGTCGACGTCGAGGTCGGTCTCGTCGCCATCGACCGCAGGGATGCTGAGGCCGGCACGAGAGCCGATCTCAGCCTGCTTCTCGATAACAGCGCGGATCGCGTCGATGTCGAGCAAGCCGAGATCAATTGGTACGTCACGGGCCTCATCGGCAATGCTGCGACTGAGGTTGTACGCGCTGACGGCCGCCAGGATGTTCACAGCCTCGACCTCGGACAGCCGGTTGCTGTTCATCGTGATGACGGGCGAGATGCGCAAATCCTCGCGAAGTCGTCTCGTCAGATCGCCGTTTCCTTCGTCTACGCTGCTTGCGACATTGGACATGAGGGAGCGTTGCTCTTGCATCCGAAACAGGCGCAGCGGGTCGAAATCGACGAGCAGGGTCTGGGGCTTTAGGTTCTCCTTGATCGACGCGCCATTCGCCTCGCTCCGGAGGGTTCGGGTGTACTGGCTCTGGAGCCGGAACGTCGCCTGGTCGTATTCCTGCGGCGATGCAGTGTCCTTGAGGTAGAGCATCGTGTCCCATTGCTCGACGGTGCTTCCCGTGAGCATCCGGTTGACCGTGAGTGTCAGGGTCTTCCGACCTGCGGCGTCGGCCTTTGTGATGGCAGCTTTGACAGACTCCGGTGTTGCGAAGCGGTTCGTGTTCTCGACACCGGAGATGTTGATGATCTCGTAGTCGCCGAGGTTCTTGAACGAGGCTGCGCTCGTCTCGATGAGAGCCTGCATTGCGTCGCATGCAGCCCTGTACGGCAGCACCATGACAAGGTGCCTGCACATCTGCCCGCGCTTGATGCGGTCGTAGTCAAGGAAGCCCAGCAGGTTCTGGTCCTGCTGGGAGCCGTCGATGACACGGAGCAGATCGAGGATCTCGGTCTCGTGCTTGAACTGCTTGTGCTGTCCGTCAGCAGCGTCTCGCGTGATCGACCGCGGTTCGAGGAGAGCGGCTAGCGCGTATGACACGCCACGATCCTTGAGGGCGGCCAGCTTCGCCTGCGCTGACTCGTTCGGGTTGAATGCGAAGCGGATCATCTGCGGGAATCCGAAGTACGGGTTGTCCCACTCGTTCTCGTCGGGGTTCTCGCGATCCCATGCCTCCTGCGCACGGACGATGTCGGCGAACTGGACGAAGGCAATGATGTCCTCACGTGCAAACTCGCTGCCCATGAGGATTCGGTACGGGGATCCGGACAGATGCAGCGTGATCTTCGCGTGAAGAACCTTGAGTTGTGCGTCGGCATCAGCGACTGTGACCTCGTCGGCCTCGGTCGCCAAGGACCGCACGGTTTCGACCGGCTGCTTCGCGGTGCGGAGTACCTGGCCGTAGCTTTCGGCACGTGCGCCGAAGTGGGTCTCGTCGACGATGAGAACATCGATGTCGGTGCCGAAGACTTCTGCGTGCTTTTCCTTGAGCTGCTTACCCTGAAGGTCCTGGAGTGTGAGGAACACGACAACGCATGCGCCAGCCGACGTCGACGCGGTGATCGCGTCGGGTTCAAGGAGAAGGGCGTCAGCGTCGAGAAAACGGAATCCGTCGAAGTTGCCCGCCGACTCGACCGTGTGTTTCCACTCCCCCTTGACGTCGGCCTTCGCTGAGACGACGAGGACAGCCTTGGCTCCGACACGCTTGGCGCACATGAGCGACGTGAACGTCTTGCCGAACCGCATCACGGCGTACATGAGGAGGTTCGTGCGCCCTGCCTCGATGGCGGTGGCGAATGCGTCCACGGCGGCCTGCTGGTTGGGTCGCAGGTTCCACTCTGCGCCCCGCTGGTAGTGATGCGTGGCCGGGAGCTGGGCTGCGGCGTCATAGAAGGCGTATCGACCTAGGTTCTCAACGTGATCCTGCTGAATGCTCTCGATCGCGGCCTCGAGGTCCGCAACCTCAGCACCGCCAAAGAACTCGCGACTGTAGTACTCGTTCTCCGGTACGTCGGCACGCTCGAGTCGCGAACGCCCACGGTCCTCGATGAGGAACGTGTGCACTGCGTGATCCCGGAAGTAGACGTCGTCGGACACGGATGCCGAGCCTTGGAAGTGCTGCTCGAGGTCGGGATAGTGGGCGCGCCATTCCCTCAGCCGTAGGCTGACCGGACGGTACGTGTCGCCGACCTTCAGGTAGTTGGGCACAGTGTTCGTGCTGAAGGCGTAGATGTGCGGCCGCACTCGACCAACGATCAGACCTTCGATGAGGTCCAGATTCTCGATCACGCCGTTGCGCCCCCCGTAGTCGTCAGCTGTGCATAGGTATGAATCCGCTTTGCGCGCCAGTCGCGGATCAGGCAGGAACGAACCGCGCTTGCGTCCTGCTCGCCGAACAGGTCCAGCTGATTCTCGTCAGCCAGATTTGTTTGCAGCGGAGGTCGACCGGTGAGCAGGTCCATCTGCCAGATGTTCCACGAGATCACCGTCGCGATGCTGCGCAGCTCGGACGCTGAAGGGGCGCGGCCAAGCGCAGCACGCGCGTAGTCCTCATATGTGGCGAGGATGTTCTCGCGGGCGAGCAGGAGGCTGTCACCCTGGTACTCGAACCCGTAGACGCTCTCGACGGCTCGTCGGGCCCACATGCGCCACTCGTCGTCGCTGTGAGTGTTCTCCGTGACGACACGCAACTTTCGGTCGAGCAGGCCGATCCTGCGACCGAGGCTGATCTGGTCTCCGGTCGCGGCGTCGTATCGGCTAACGAGGTACGGACCCTCGCCGCAGGCCACCTCGAGTCGGCGCTCGTCGACATACTTCTGCCACGTCCGCCGGCCACGCTCGTCGAATTGGATCGGTTCAGCGCGCTCGATCCACGTGCGCCCGAGGACTGTATTAAAAATGTTAGCTCGACCGAACCAGGCCTCGTCGACCCGGTTGTTCTGCTCATTGCACAGCCATGACGGCGTGAAGACCTCGGCGCGGCCCTTGGTGCGATCCCACTGCTGCGCCTTGGACTTCTCGACACGCGGCTGGATGAGAAGGCGGTACTCGCCCGTGACCGATTCGACGGTGATCTCGCGGCTGGGCGCGTACTCGCCGCCGAGGTGTTCGTAATGGTCCGTCGCCCAGATGATGTTTCCAGCGGTTGAGCGGTCGAGTAGAAGGTCCGCCAGAAGACCTGCCGCACGCGCAGCAAGTGCCTCTTCGTTGACGTCGATGTCATGGATAACCGCGCGCGCGTCAGCGAGCGTAGCAAGCGGTAGGACGTTCGTCTCGAGGTCATGCCCCTCGGTGGTCAGTGCTGTCATAAGTACTCATCGTTTCGGTCGTCTGCGAAGGTTGGCATGTATCGGATACTTTACATTGAGGTGTTCTCACCGGGCCGTAAGAGAGGTGATCAGCGCAGCGGTGCGCTGACCTGCAGGTTCGTCCGGTGGCCCGGTTTGACAGCAGCAACGTCCCAGGACCAGTGCAAGTCGCCAAACACACATACCGGATGACTGGGACCCTGCTTGGTCACCTATCGTGCCACCCTCGACGTGCCTGCTCACACCCTGCGCACCGTGACGCGCTGGATCGCGGCGCACCGCCGTGACCGTGACATTCGCCCGTGGCAGCGGGCCGCGACCGCCCGCACTCACGCGCTGCTGGTGCTGCACTGGTTCAAGGAAGGCGCGCGCCTGCGCCTTCTGGCTCGTGATGCGGGGAGCTCGACCGCGACGGCCTACCGGTACCTGCACGAGGCCATCGACGTCATCTCCCACCGTGTCCCGACCTGCCCGACTTGCTCGCCGCCGCCCGCGCCGAGGACTGACCCTACGTCTGCCTCGACGGCACCCCCGTTCCGACGATGCAGCTGCACGTCCCGAACAACCCCTTGGGCGCGAAGTCCTAGTGCTCCGGCAAGCAGCACCGTCACGGCGGGAACATCCAGGTGTTGTGCGACCCCACCGGATATACCGTGTGGGTCTCGCCGGTCTCACCCGGCTCGGCGCACGACATCATCGCCGCGAGAGGCTTCGCCCTGATCCGCCTCGACCGGGAGGTCGAGCGGACGACGTTCGCGGCTCAGCCCGAGATGCTCGCGGAGCTGCCCGGCCCGGTGCTCATGGACGAGTGGCAGCGTTGGCCGGAGTCCTGGGACGTCGTGCGTCGGGCTGTCGACGACGGATCACCTCGGGGACGGCTCCTCCTGGCGGGGAGCGGGGAGCGACCGTCCACTCGGGGGCGGGCCGCATCGTGCCATTCCGGATGCGACCGCTGAGCCTTGCGGAGCGCGGAGTCGCGGAGCCCACGGTGAGCCTCGCCGCGCTGCTGCGTGGAGGTGCGACGATCACGGGCGACAGCGGCCTCCGGCTGACCGACTACGCGGACCAGATCGTGGCGACCGGGTTCCGGGGAATCTACGACGAGCCAGCGCAGACGCGTCCCGCTCTCATCGACGCGTACCTGGAGAACCTCGTCCAGCGGGAGTTCCCCGAGCAGGGCTACCCGGTACGCAAGCCACAGATCCTCGCCGCGTGGCTGGCTGGGTATGCCGCCGCGACCTCGACCACGACCCAGTACAGCCGCATCCTCGACGCGGCCACTCCGGGCGAGGGGAACAAGCCGGCACGGACCACGACGCTCGCGTACCGCGACGTCCTCAGTGGGCTGTGGGTGCTGGACCCGCTTCCCGCGTGGCTGCCAACGCGCAACGAGTTCGACCGGCTCGCGAGCACCCCGAAGCACCAGCTGGCAGATCCGGGGCTCGCGGCACGGCTGCTGCGGGCCTCTGCGGCGTCGCTCGTCCGCGGTCGACGCGACCATCTCCTGGGGCCGTTGTTCGAGCATCTCGTGGCGATGTGCGTACAGGTCTATGCCCTCGCCAGCGGCGCAGCCGTCTCTCATCTGCGGACCCGCAACGGTGACCACGAGGTGGACGTCGTCGTGGAAGGTCCCGAGGGAAGCATCGTCGCGATCGAGGTGAAGCTGACGCCCACCCCGTCCGAGGCGGACCTCCGACACCTGAAGTGGCTCCGGCAGCGGCTCGGCGACGACCTGGCCGACGCGGTCGTCGTCAGGACCGGGCCCCGTGCGTACCGCCGCCCGGACGGGATCGCCGTCGTCCCGGCGGCGCTGCTCGGACCGTGACGCCGCACCGGCGACCAGTCGCGTCGCAAGGCGCAGAGCGCATCCCCGTCGTCACACGAGCTGGACGTTCCCCTGGTACTCGAAGTGCGTGCTCACATGGTCGGAGACGTCGACGTTCACGAGCTTGTGGTCCGCCGGAGCGAACCCCGTGAGACCGGCCGCGTTCTGCCCTGCCTGCGCGACCTTGTAGACGTACCTGAGGACGGCGTCGTGGGTCGAGTGGTAGCCGTACACGGCCTCCTCGACCCCGGCGGTCAGGGCGCCCCAGTTGCTCTTGGCTCCGATAGCGGCGCCGAGCAGGTGCGCGGCCTGGATGCGCGGTGGGCCGGACCGGGTGCCGAGGGCCTCGGCGGCGACGGCCATCACGCGGGCGCCCAGGCTGTGCCCGACGAGGACATAGGACTCGGCGTCCGTGCGGGCGAGCAGGTCGGCGACGATGACGCCGGTCTTGTCGGCGCGGCTCTTCGCGACGTGCCACGGGTTCTTGGCGAGGTCGGAGGCGATGAACGCGGGCGCGAACGTGCTGCCGAAGAGCTTCGCTCCCGCCTTGTTCGCGACCGCGGCGGCACCTCTGACCGCCGCGGCGCCGCCGGCCTTCCCGGCGAGCCCGATGCCCATCGCGCCGAAGTCCTTGAGCTCTTTGGCGCCCCACCGCACCCGGTACACGGGTGAGTCGGGGTAGCGCGCGTCGACGATGTTCTTCCAGCCGCCCCACTTCTCCTGGTCGCCCTCGGTGAGGAACCCGTTGGCCACGACGACGGGCACGCCACCCTTGCCGGGGCGCAGGAGCTCGATCCGGAACGACTTGTCCTCCCGGACGTACGCGTTCGAGACGGACGCGCCGAGCGTTCCGCCGACGGCCGCGCCGACCGCCGTCACGACGGCGGTGCCCCCGGCCATGCCGAGCCCGCCCGCGGCGAGGGTGCCGCCGCCGAGCAGGGCGAGCCCGTGCGACGTCGCAGCGGCTCCGGAGAGGCCGCCGAACATGCTGAGAGAGCCGATCGCCCCGCCGATGGCCGGTGCGGCGAGGAAGGCGAGCGGCGCGGAGGCGGCCAGCCCGACGAGGCCCACTGCGGCGATCTTCGACGCCTTGCTCAGGTCGGGCTTCTCGTACTTCAGGAAGTCCTCGTAGTCGTGCAGCTCGCCGAACGTCCCCTGCGCCTTCTCGAAGCCGGGGATGTCATGCCGGTGCTCGGCGCAGTACTGGGGAACGCGCAGCGCGCCACGCTCGCGCACGGCCATGTTCTCGCAGCCCGGCGCGACGCACGGGAGGGTCGGTGAGCCGCAGGACTCGCAGACGAACACCGGGAGCTGACCCGCTGGCCGGTTCGACTTGCGGTGCTCCGTCCTGGCGAAGCACGACGAGCACCAGCCGTCCTTCGGCTCGTACGGGGAGACGTCGTCTGCGACGTCGGCGATCCACTGCGCGACCTTCGCGTAGGCGTCGGCGCGCTTCTGCGCGGACTTCTTGTTCTCCTCGGCGAGCTTAAGCGCTGCCTTCTGGCTCGCGGCGTCGGCTGCCGCTAGGGCGTCGGTGTACGACGTGGTCCGCGCCTCGTACCAGGACTTCGCGTAGGCCCACAGGTTGCTCAGCAGAGCGGGGTTCTGGGCGAGGGCGTCGCCGTCCTTGACCGTGGGCTCGACGTCGACGATGTCGCCGGTGAGCGCGAGCCGCGCTCCTTGGTCGGACACGACCTCAACCTTGAGTCGTGTTCCGTCGACGACGTGGGCATGAATCGAACCTGGCATGGCCGGATAATGGCACAGTTGTCATCCGCCATCGGGGGCCGGGCGGGTGAAAAACGCCGGGCAGAAGTCTTGCGGTCATGGACCAGCGTCCAGAACTCACCTGGCGCGGATGAATCGCTCCGAGCTCCCGCGACCGGTCGAGGCCCAAATCAAGGTTCGAGGTGTGGCACGACCGTGTCCGGTCGCCCGGACCAGGCTTCCGGGTGAACTCCTGCGGGCGTGGCTGACAGCGCCGTGCGCGTCCTTCATGCTGGTCCCGCCCGTGGCCGCGCTCGGCGGCTCGCGGCTGACGAGGGAGAGCAGTGGACTACGACCTGATGGCTTCGCAGGCGCGAGCGGCGCTGATCGTGGCGGCGATGCGGCGATCGCTCCTGACGTACGGCGAGCTCGGCCGCGCCGTGGGGATCGACCGGAAGATTCCGCTTCCTGGCCATGTGTCGCGCATTCTCGACAAGGTGTCGATGGTCTGCATCGACGCGGGCGAGCCGTCGCTCGCGGTGCTGGTGGTCGGGAAGTCCGGCGGGGCACCGGGGCGCGGATTCACGAAGGGCAAGGACGAGTGGTTCACCGAGGCGCAGCGCTGCTTCGAGTACTGGTCCGGTAAGTAGTCCGCTCCTCGCTGCGGCCAGCGCGAGCCTTTCCCCCCCAGTCAGGTCGGTGGCCGCCAGCCCAGCACCCCGCGGAGCGCCCACGCTCCCAGTGCCGCGCTCCACGGGCCGGTGAGTCGTGCGCCCAGGTCGCGGACGGTGGTCACCGCCGGAGAGATGGCACGTGACATCGCCGCAGTTCGCGCGGACAACGTCATGATCATCTCGACGCGCGGGCGGCGCTCGTCCGACCACCGCCGCAGCCACGCGGGGACGTCGGCGACGCTCGTGCCGCCGCCCGCACACACTCCGAGCACGACGGCATCCTCGAGCGCTTGGCACCCGCCCTGCCCGACGTTCGGCAACATCGCGTGCGCGGCGTCGCCGACGAGCGCGACGCGGCCGGTGACCAGCGAGGCGGGGGGAGCGGGGAGGTGCCGCAGCTCGTGGCACAGCACCGCGGCGGGTTCGACGGAGGCCAGCAGCGAGGGGATCGGCGCGTGCCAGTCGGCGAGCCGTTCGCGGAGCTCCGCCAACGACGCTGGGACCCCGGCGGCGTCGGCGACGGACACGTAGAAGTACACGCGCCCGTCGGCGAGCGGCACGATCCCGACGACGATCCCGCGACCCCACGTCTCGCTCCCGACCGCACCACCCGGCTCGCCGGGCGGTGCCTCGGTGACGAGCCGCCACGCCGTCGACCCGCCCGAGACGGGCCCCGGCGCATCGAGCCACCAGCGCCGCCGGGTCGGCGAGTCGATGCCGTCGGCCGCGACGACGAGCGCCGCCTCGATCTCCTCGGCACCGTCAGGTGACCGGTCGTCGACGCCCAGCCGATCCTGCGACGGCTCCCCGTCCGGAGGCCCGTCACCCTGTCGCGGCGCGTCGCCGCCCCGCCCGATGACACCGTCCCGTCCGACGTGACCGCCCTGTCCGACGGCGTCGTGCACCCGCACGCGCGCGGGCCGCCCCGCGTCGCCAGGGTCCACGACGGCGGCGTCGACGCCGAGCCGGAGCGCGCCGTCGGGCAGGGCGTCGGCGAGCATGCCGACGAGCTGGGCGCGATGGAGCACGAGCGTCTGGTCGCCGAACCGCGCACTCGCGGCGACCGCGTTCGCGCGGACGAGCCAGCGTCCGTCAGGCCGTCGAAGGCCGACCTCGCCCTGGAGCGTGGCGAGGTCGCGCAACCGTTCGCCGAGCCCGAGCGCGACGAGCGCGCGCACCGCGTTGGGCGCGACGGCGATCCCCGCCCCGACCGGTTCGAGCGACGGTGCGCGTTCGAGCACCGTCACGTCCCACCCGGCGCGCGCGAGCACCACTCCGGACGCGAGCCCTCCGATCCCACCGCCCACGACGACGGCCCGCGCGCTCACCGGGACTCCCTGTTGCAGCAGCTCACTCCCGCGACGCTACCGGCGGCGGAGCGGGCTCCGCGTCCCCCGCGCGGGGGACCGCCTCGCTCGCCGCCGACCCCGGGCCGATGATCTCCCAGCCGCAGGATGTCGCACCACGGCACACCAGATGTTGACTCTTGCGGGAAGTTGTTGACTTGTGTGGATCGGCCCGGGAGACTCGTAGCCCCGAGGTCGACGCCGTCCCGGGTTCTTGCCCCCTCACCGTCGAGAGGACACCCCATGAAGCTCTCCCTGTCCCGCGCGCGCTCGCGTGCCACCGCTGTCACGAGTGCGCTGGTCGCGCTCGGGCTGGCGGTGTCGGGCGCGGCCGCCGCCACGGCTGCGCCGGCCCCGGCGAGCGTGCCGACCGCGGCACCAGCCGTGGCCGAGCCGACGATCTCCCCGGTCGTCGACGCCAACTTCCCCGACCCCGACATCCTGCTCGTCGACGGCGTCTACCACGCCTACGCGACGAACCACCAGGGTCAGAACGTGCAGCACCGCACCTCCACGGACCTCGTCACGTGGAGCGCGCCGACCGACGTCGCGCCCGACCTGGGCGCCTGGGTCAGCGAGTCGTGCACCTTCGCGCCGGGCGGCGCGACCGACCGCTGCGTGTGGGCCCCGGAGGTGTCCGCGGTCGAGGGCGGCTACGCCCTCTACTACACGGCGCGCGACGCGACGTCGCCGCGCCAGTGCCTCGGCGTCGCGCTGTCCGACACCCCGGACGGCCCGTTCGTCCCCGTCGGCGACGACCCGATCGTCTGCCCCAACGGCGAGGCTGGCACGGAGGACCTCGGCGGCGCGATCGACGCCGCGACGTTCGTCGACGGCGACCAGCTCTACCTGCTGTGGAAGGCCGACGGGAACTGCTGCACGGGCAAGACGGCCATCATCTTCGCCCAGCCGCTCTCGCCCGACGGCGCGACGCTCACCGGCCCGCCCGTGGAGCTCATCCGCGTGGACAAGGCCTACGAGGGCCGCGTGGTCGAGGGCCCGACGCTCCTCGAGCGCGACGGCACGTACTACCTCTTCTACTCGGCGAACGACTTCGGCGGGGGCGGCTACCGCACGTCGTACGCGACGGCGTCGAGCCTGGCCGGCCCGTGGACCAAGGCGACGACCGAGCTCCTGACGAGCGACCGTTTCCAGGGCGACGTGCGCGGCCCGGGCGGGCAGGACATCGTGACCGCGCCGGACGGCTCCGACGCGATCGTCTTCCACGGCTGGAACGAGGCGTTCACCTACCGCGCGATGTACGTCGCGGACCTCGAGTGGACCGCCGACGGCGTCCCGTTCGTCCCGCAGGCGTCCGACCGCTACCAGGCCGAGGACGGTGTCGTCACGAACGCGCGCGTCGTGGCCGACGGCGGAGCGTCGGGCGGGGCGAAGGTCGGCGGCCTGGACTTCGCGGACTCGTCCGTGACGGTCGAGGTGCACGCCGACGAGGCCGGCCCGGCCCTGCTGGGCATCCGGTTCGCCAACGGCTCCTTCGACGGCTCGACGCGCGTGCCGTCCACGGGCACGCTCGCGGTCAACGGCGCGGTCTCGGAGACCGTCGTCTTCCCGCACACCACGTGGGGCAACTGGCAGACGTCCGAGCACCTCGTGGACCTCGTCGCGGGCACCAACACGATCACCCTGACCCGCGCGACGTTCTACACCGAGCTCGACGCGTTCGACGTCTACCCGGCGACCCGCGACCCGCGCCCGTCCGCCCCGCCCGTCATCCCGTCCGACGCGACGCGGTACGAGTTCGAGGACGGCGTCATCACGCGCGGCTCGGTGGGGAGCGCGACGGGCGCGTCCGGCGGGCAGAAGGTCGGCGGGCTCGACTTCCTCGACAGCTCCGTCGCGCTCCAGGTGCACGCCGACGCGGCGGGGGCGTACACGCTCGGGGTCCGGTTCGCGAACGGATCCGAGCGGGGCGGCTACACGCTCGCCTCGACGAGCACGGTCACCGTGAACGGCGCGGACGCCGGCGTCGTGACGTTCCCGCACACCACGTGGGGCAACTGGCAGTCGGTCACGCACGAGGTCGAGCTGCAGCAGGGCTGGAACACCGTCGCCCTGACCAAGCTCACCTGGTACACCGAGCTCGACGCGCTCGACGTCTTCCCGGCCGAGGCCCCGCCCGTCGACCCGCAGGTCACCGTCACCGCGCAGCCCCGCTGCCTCGCCGGGACCCCGTACCTCGCCGTCCGCGCGACCAACGACGGCGACGAGACCGTCGCGATCGCCCTGCGGACGGAGCACGGCGAGCGGTCGTTCGCCCAGGTCGCCCCGGGCAAGAACGCCTACCAGTCGTTCAAGGCCCGTGGCGCCCTCGACGCCGGTGAGGCGCTCGTCGTCGTCACGGACGTCTCGGGCGCGACGACGGAGGTGACGGCCGCGTACGACGCGCTCACGTGCGCGTAGGCGCGTCCTGGGAGGACGACCCGCGGTGCCGCTCGGCCGATGAGCGGCACCGCGGGTGCTGTCCTGTGACCGCGCCCGCGGACCGCGGTAGGCAGCCCGCGGCCCCCACGGTCCGGAGCTTGCTCGTCGCCGCCGGTGCCGACCTCGTCCTACGGGGTGCGTGGCAGCTACGGCGCGGGCCGCTCCCACGGGAGGTGGGCGCGCACGACGAACCGTCCGTCCTCGACGCTGGCGGAGAACGTGCCGTCGAGCGCCTCGCAGCGCTCGCGCATCCCGACGATCCCGTTGCCGCTCCCCGGGACGCCGGACGTTCCCGTCGTGAGGGCGTTGCGCACGGCCAGGTCCACGCCGTCGCCGGGACGCGCGCGCACATCGACGTCCGCACGCGCACCCGGCGCGTGCTTCATCACGTTCGTCAACGCCTCCTGCACCACCCGGTACACCGCGCGCGTGAGTGCGGGCGGGGCTGAGTCGGCGTCGGTGACGAACACCGTCGCGGCCAGGTCGACGCCGGACGAGCGGGCGTCGTCGAGGAGCGTCGCCAGGTCGCCGAGCGCCGGTGCGGAGCCGGTGTACTGCTCGGCGCCGTCGCGCAGCGACGTGATGAGCGCGCGCATCTCCTCGAGCGCACGGTGCGCGGACGAACGCATCGTGCGTGCGGCGTCGACGACCTCGGGGTCGTCGGTCGTCACCTCGAGCGCCGAGGCCTGCAACGACATGACCGACAGGTTGTGGGCGACGGTGTCGTGCATCTCGCGCGCGATGAGCTCGCGCTCGTCCTGTCGGGAGATCTCGGTGCGGAGCTGGTCGGTCTGGGAGCGCAGGTCCTCGGCGTGCGTGCGCAGCGTCTCTGCGCGGCGCGTCTCGACGGCCGCGGTCTGCTGCGCGACGTGCGCACGCCCCGCGTAGCGGCGCACCAGCCCCGCACCGACGGACACCGCGACGAGCAGCGCGCCGATGACGACGTAGCCGGCGGGCGCCAGGTAGGACGTCTCTCCGCCGTCCGTCGGCCTGAAGGAGAAGATCACGGCGTCGCCGCCGCGCGCCGCGTCGCGCCACAGCGACGCACCGAGCGCGAGGACCGTCGCGGCGGCGGAACCGGCCAGTACACGTCGGCGTTCCTCGCGGGCCAGGACGAACGGCAGCGCGAGCAGGGGGGCGAGCGCTCCGACCGGCAGGAGGATCCCCGCCGCGGCGGTGGAGAGGCACACGATCACGGGGTAGCGGGCGCGCCACACCACCGCCGCGCACACCCCCGACAGGACGACCAAGCACAACATGTAGACGCCGAGCTGACCCCCGGTGATGTCGTTGCCATGACGCGCGGACGCGAAGCTCGCGCTGATCATCCCGACACCGAACGTCGCGGCGACCGCGCCCACCGTCCCGGCGACCGACCAGAAGCGGCGTGCCCCGCCCGGGCGAGGGGCCGGCGTCGGACGCCACCCGGCGTCGTACGGGACGGGCTGCGCCGGTGCGACCGGCGCGCCGTAGAAGACCGGACCGGGCGGGGGAACCGGTGGGCCGGGCGCCGGCCGGCCCGGGTACGGCGGTGGCCCCGCGGCGCCGGGCGGCACCGCGGGGCCACCGGGCTGCTGCGGAGGGGGGTACATGCGGCGAGCATACGCACGGGTGCTGACGCCCGACCTCCCCCGATCGGCTCGGGACCGGCGCTCGCGGGTCCCCCGACCGGCTCGCGGGGACGACCCGCCCGGCCGATCCGCCGACCGTCTCCTCGCGGACACGATCGTCCTCGAACGCAGCGACGACCACCGCAGCGCCGCACCGACCGCGGTGCGACCGAGACGAGGAGACCACGATGTCCGCACCCAGCGGGGGCACGTTCCCCCAGCAGCCCGCCCAGCACCCGGCCCAGCAGGGTCCGACGCCGCCCGTCGGCCAGCCCCTGCAGGGGGCCGCGTCCGGACAGGCGCCTGCGACGCCGTACCCGGGCCCGGCCGGGTACCCCGGTCGGCCGCCCTACCACGGTCAGCCCGGGCAGCCGCACCACGGTGCGCAGCCGCCCGTCGGCCCGACGCCGCCGCGCAAGAACTGGTTCGCGCGGCACAAGGTGCTCACGGGAGTGGGCGTCGTCGTGCTGCTCGCCGTCGTCGGTGCGAGCCTCGGCGGCGGGGGAGACGACGAGCCGTCCACGCCCGCCGCCGTCGCCGGAGCGGACGGCGCGGACGGCGCGGGCGAGCCCGGGACGACGGGCGGGGCGCCCGAGGCCGAGCCCGCCCCGGAGGAGCCCGCCGCCGAGGAGCCGGCGCCCGAGGAGGCGGCCGCGCCGGGCATCGGGATCGCCGTGCGCGACGGCAAGTTCGAGTTCACCGTGACGTCCGTGGAGACGGGCGTCGCGACGGTCGGCGACGAGTACCTCAACGCGCAGGCGCAGGGACAGTTCGTGCTCGTGCACATGACGGTGACGAACATCGGCGACCGGGCGCAGATGTTCGACGGCAGCAGCCAGAAGCTCCTCGACTCCGCCGGCCGCGAGCACTCCGCCGACTCGAGCGCAGCGATCTACCTCGGCGACGCCAACTCGTTCCTCACTGACGTCAACCCTGGCAACAGCGTCGAGGGCACCGTCGTGTTCGACGTCCCCGCGGACGCCGTCCCCACCTCGATCGAGCTCCACGACTCGATGTTCTCGGGCGGGGCCGAGGTGTCGCTGGGCTGACCGGTACACGGTTGACCGGGTGAATTATGACCAATGGTTCGACGGGCGAGAGGGATGCTCCTGTGTCTGCGCACGGTATGGGCTGGACCGTCGATCCGTCCGTCGGGACGCTTCTGGGCCATATTCACGGATCGACGTTTGCTCGTTCTTCGGCAAATGGTCACCGGAGCACCGCTGAGCGGCAATGTCCGGTCCGCCGTCGTGAGCGTGGGCCGGGCCGATCGCCGTGGGACGGCGCTCGTACTCTCGCAACCACGGGTCGAGCGGGCACGTCGGGAGACTGCGCCCGCAGCGTTGACAGGAGGGGCTCGTGACACCACAGGTGCCTAGCGCTCCGTCGAGGGCGGCGGGGCCGTCGTCCCTGGGCGCGCACCGCACCGCGGCGTGGCCGGCCGTCTCCGCGGCGGTCGTCGCCGTCGCCGCGGCGGTGCTCGCGGGAGTCGCGGTGAGCTCGGCGGAGTCCACGCTGCGGCTGACGTGTGCCGTCGCCGGCTACGTCCTCGGCGCCGTCGTGGTGAGCGTGCTCGCGACGGTGCACCGGACCAAGGAGAACCGTGGCCGGCGGAGCACCGAGTTCCGGCCCCGGCCGGCCTGGGGCGTCGTCGTCCGGGTCTCGTTCGCGCTGGGCCTCCTCGCGGCTCTCGGCGCGGCGTTCGTCCTCGCCACGGAGGTGGCGAAGTGGTGACCGGCACCCGGCTGAGCGCCCTCGCGCTCACCGCGGCCCTCGCACTGGCGCCGTCGCTGGTGCTGCCGACGGCGTCGGCGGCTCCCGGGACGGTACCCGTCGTCGCCGAGGACGCGAGCGGCCTCAGCGTGCAGGGTGAGGAGGCGTTCGCCGACCTCTCCTCCTGCCTCGCCACGAACGGGTCGCTGCTCGCGACGATCGTGGTCGACGAGTCGGGCAGCCTCCGGCAGACCGACCCCGAGGACCAGCGCGTGGGCGGGGTCGAGGCGGCGATCGACGCGCTGGTCGCGCTCGAGAGCTCGAACGGCGGCGCCGTGGACGTCGAGGCGAACCTCGCCGTCTTCAGCGACGAGTACACCGAGCTCGTCGGGTGGGGCTCGCCCACCGGCGCTCACGGAGACGCGCTGCTCGACGCCACGGCGACCGACCTCCCCTGGCGCGACCGAGGGGCCGTCACCGACTACCGGGCCGCGCTCCGCGGCGCGCAGCAGGCGATCGTCGAGCGTCGCGGCGAGACCGGCGGGTCGGCGTGCAGCGCGATCCTGTGGTTCACCGACGGCAGGCTCGACGTCGGGGACGAGGGCGAGGGCGAGGCCACGGCCGCCGCCCGCGAGGAGCTGTGCGTCCCGCAGGGCATCGTGGACGGTGTCCGCGCGGGCGGCACCGCGATCATCGCGCTCGCGCTGTTCACCGAGGGTGCCCAGAGCACCGTCACGGCCGAGGACCGCGAGCGCCTGCGCGCGATCGCGGAGGGTGGGGCGAGCGACGGCACCACGTGCGGGACAGCCCCGATCCCCGCCTCGTCCGCGTCCGGCGCCTACCTGCGGGCGGACCGCCCGGACGCGCTGCGCCGCCTCTTCAGCGGCGCGGGGGCCCTCATCGAGGGCGGTACTCCTGCGGGCTCGGTCGTGTGCCCGGGTGACGGGTGCGTCGACGGCGTGCTCACGTTCCCGGTGGACGACGCGGTGGGCGCGTTCCGCCTGATCTTCGAGACGGACGAGGGCGCGGCGCCGGTCGTGCTCGTCGATCCGTCGGGCCAGGAGATGGTGCTCGACGCGAGGGAGTCGGAGGCGGCGTCGGCGCGCGTCGACACGTCGGTGCGGTCGGGCCTGCACGTCACGGACGTGGTGCCGGGGCCGGACGCGCCGGCCGGGTACTGGCGGCTCGTCACGGACCCGGGCCGGGTCACGGTGATCGACCTCTACCACTTCTGGGGTGTCACGCTGTCCCTGGACGCCCCGGCGGGCCTCGTGCTCGGTGAGCGGAGCGAGGTCGTGGTCTCGGCGCTCGGGCCGGACGGGGAGCCGGTGGACCCCGGGTTGCTGAGCTCGGTCACCACGGACGTCCTCGTCGAGGGCGAGCCCGCCGAGGCGCAGGTCCAGGACGACGGCACGGTCGTCGTCGGCGTGGACCTGACCGGCGCCCAGGCCGCGGCGGAGGTCGACGTCCAGGCGACGATGCGCGCGACGAGCGCGCCGAACGGTATCCCGCTGGGCCCCGTCACGGCGCAGGCGGCGCTCGCGACGCAGCTCCCGCCCTCGTACCCGACCCTGGCCACGACGCGTCTCGAGCTGACGGATCTGGTGGGTGACGAGCCGGCCTCGGGCACGCTCTCGGTGACGGGGTCGGAGCGCGGCCCGACGCGGGTGTGCTTCGCCGCGCCGGAGCTGGCCGGGCCTCCGGACGCCGGCGCGTTCGACCTCGCGGTGCCGGAGTGTGTGGACGTGCCGGCGAACGAGACGGTCGAGGTGGCCGTGGAGCTGACGTCGGCGCACCCGGCGGACGGTGTGGTCTCCGGCACGCTGCCGGTCAGCCTGTCGGGTGTGGACGCCGCACAGGACGTGACGCTGGCGGTGCCGGTGACCGCGGCGATGGTGCGCCCGGTGAACGAGGCGGTGCGGTGGGGGATCATCGCTGCGCTGCTCCTGCTCGCCTTGCTGGTCCCTGCCGTGGTCGCATGGGTCGGTCGCCGGGTCTCGGACACGTACCCGCTGGGTGCGGACCTCCGTTCGGCGTCGGTGCCGGTCGACCTGACGTCCGCGGGGGTGCGCCGGGTGGGTCAGGGCGAGCTCCTGGTGCCGGACGACTTCGACCTCGTCGGCAGGCGGAGGCCCGCGCCGCGCTTCGAGACGAAGGGTCTCGCGTTCGACCGGCACGGGTCCTGGTGGCCGTGGTCACCGCTGCGCGGCCGGGTGCGGTCATCCTCCGGCACGATCGTGGTGTCGGGCGGCACGGACGCGCGGGTCCTGGACCAGGAGGGCCGGACGGCGCCGGTGGAGCTCCCCGGGACGCGGCAGTTCTACGTCGTGGTGGACCCGACCGCAGACCCGGCCGTGCCCGCGGCCTCGGGGGTGCGTGCGCACCTCGTCCTGCTCGTCGACGCGCCGCACGGGGTCCAGTGGCCGATCGAGCACTGGACTCGTGAGCTGCGCACGTTCCCCGGGTGGGCGGACGTGTGCCAGGCGGTCGACGAGGCGCAGCGGGCCCGTGCCGGGCGTGCGGCGGCGACTGCCGGGCGCGAGTCGCACCGGGACGCGCGGCCGTCGCGCGCCCCTAGGCGGGGTGACGCGCCCCGCCGGGACGTCACCGAACCGTTCGCGTCCGACGACCGTCCTCCGTCGCTCCTCGGCGGAGACGCCGCCGCGTCGGACCTGTTCCCGCCGCACGACGGGCGCGGAGGTCGACCGACCCCGCCGCCCGTGGGGCCCGGCACCGGCTCGCCGAGCCCGTACGACGACGACGGCCCCCCGCCGTCCCTGTTCTGAGTCCGTCCTTCCCCCACCGAACCATCCGAGGTGTCTCCTATGCTTCGCCCCTTCCTTCTCGTCGGCGTCGGCGGGTCCGGTGGCAAGACGCTGCGTGTTGTCCGTGAGGACCTCCAGCGGCGGCTGTCGCAGGCCAGCTGGACCGGGGACCTGCCCGCGGCCTGGCAGTTCGTGCACGTCGACGTGCCCACGCACGCGGACGGCAACGACCCGGACCTGCCCGCGCAGCTCCCGGAGCGGGACTACCAGGGCCTGGTGGCGGCGGGGGTCGACTACCGCACGATCGACGCCGCGCTGCTGCAGGGTGCGGGGAGCTCGCTGCGCGACGCGGTCGCCACGTGGCGGCCGGACCCGAACAAGGTGAACGTGCCGGCGTCGAAGGGTGCGGGCCAGTACCGCACCCTCGGCCGCATCATCACCGTGGCAGGGCTGTCCCGGATCAACGAGGCGCTCCAGCGTGCGCGCCGCGCGCTGAGCGGTGCCGAGGTCGTCGGAGAGCTTGCCGAGGTGACGCGGGTGCTGGGCGGGACGCCGGCGGCGAGCGCCGCGGAGCCGACCGTGATCGTGGTGTCCTCCATCGCGGGCGGCTCGGGCGCGGGCGCGGTCATCGACGTGTGCGACGCGATCCGTTCGCTCTCCGACAAGTGGGCGGACGAGTCGGTGGGCCTGCTGTACGCGCCGGACGTCTTCGACTACCTCGCGCCCGAGGCGCGCCGGGGGGTGCGGCCGAACTCGCTCGCCACGCTCGCTGAGATCCTCAACGGCTACTGGAACACCAACGGTCCGTCGGACGCGACCACGGAGCTGTTCGCCCGCAATGGCGTCGCGCTCGGGGCCGCACGGCGGTCCGGGCCGCGCTACCCGCTCCTCGTGGGCTCGCGCAACGCGAACGTCGCGTACGCGACGCAGAACGACATCTACCGGGCGCTCGGTCGGTCGGTGGCGTCCTGGGTCGCGAGCCCGACGCTGCAGGACGCCATCACGGGGTATCTCCAGGGGAACTGGGCCAACACCGCCCAGAGCGTGTCCGACCGACTGCCGCTGCACTCGCAGGGCACCGAGACGCCGTTCTCCGCGATCGGCTCCGCGCGGGTCGGCCTCGGCCGCGACCGCTTCGCCGACTACGCCTCCGAGCACCTGGCACGCTCCGCGGTCGAGCGGCTCGTCAAGCAGCACGAGACACTGCGCCGCACGGACGACGACCGCCCGGAGAAGCAGCTGGTGCGGGACACGGCCGACGATGTGTTCCCCGGGTTCCTGCGGCAGTCGCGCCTCCACGAGCGGGGCGAGGAGAACAACCACCTCATCGACGCGCTGCGCCCTGCGGGCCAGACGGCCGACGCCGAGGCCCTCACCGCGCAGATCCTCACGCGCATCAAGAACGAGATCCCGGCCAAGGGTGAGAAGGTCGACAACGTGCGGCGCGCCGTCGTCAACGCCGTCACCGACCGCGCCGCGACGTTCGCGTCCGCGCAGCGCGAGGCCCGCTACGCCCAGGCGCGGGTGTGGGTCGCGCAGATCCAGGACCACCTGGCCGACCTCGTCGCGACCCAGGTCGCGTTCAGCGGCGCGGCGGTGACCGAGCAGGTGCTGCACAAGCTGGTCACGGAGCTGAACTTCGTCAAGGAGGAGCTCAAGCAGGAGGCGGCGAAGTACCGCCGGTGGGCGACCGACGTCTCGCAGCCCGTCGCGCAGGCGCTGAACGACCAGAACGGCCCGGTCGTCCTCGCGTCGGCCGACGCCCTACGCTCAGCGGTGCACGGTGCCGTCAACACGCTCCTGCTCCAGGCGGAGGCGGACGTGCGCGACCTCGCGCTCGCGCTCATCCCCGACCTCATCGACAACCTGCTCGAGCCGCTCACGGACGCGGTGCGCAACGCCCATGAGCACCTCGCGCTCGAGCGGAGCGACTCCGACTCGGCAGTCGCTAGCTGGCCCGAGGGCGACGTGGTGCCGATCCGGCTCCGGCCCGCGCCCAACGAGTTCCTCCTCGACCCGTACGACGAGTATCCGGCGATCCTGGGCGACCTCGTCACGCGGTCCACCGGTTCGGCCGACCCGCGCGAGGCACGGCGCGACGCCGAGATCCAGGTCCTGCTGGGGGCCGACGAGATCGACGGGTCGGGGCAGTCGCTCGTGCTGCGCACCGTCACGTGGGTTCCTCGCGACCACCTCGTCAACGGCTCGGTGGCCGCAGTCCCGACGCGCGCGGCGTACGACGTCGAGGCGCGGGCCGGGCAGATCCTTGCCCGGTCGCGCTCCTGGCTGACCAAGGAGGGCACGGCCGTGGGCACCTACATCGCCGAGGGGCTGCGCGACCACCTGAACCCGGACAGGAGCTCGCCCGCCGAGCTCGACCGGCGGCTCAACCGCTTCTCCGGGCAGCTCGTCGCCGCGCTCAACGCGGCTGAACCGCTCGTGTCCATCAACCCGTCCGTCCTAGTCAACGTGCACGGGCGCCACGAGCCGGCGTTCCTCAGCAAGTTCGGCGAGATCCCGCTGCCCGAGAAGTCCCGGGGTCGGGAGGTGGTGCGCAAGGTCCTCGAGTCACGGGGCCGGTGGAATGCCGAGGTGGAGAAGGCGTTCACCGACGGCAACGGTGGGTTCATCGACGTGTTCACGCACCTCAGCGAGCCGTACGAGCCCGTCGTCTTCGACTCGCTCATGCGGCCCATCGCCTCCGACTGGGGCGCGAAGAACAAGGCCGCGGACTCGCGAGCGGAGTTCTGGCGCTGGCGTCGCTCGCGCCCGCTCAGCGAGTCCCTGCCGCTCTCGCCCGACGTGCTCGACGCCATGATCCGCGGGTGGTTCGTGGCCGGCACGCTCCAGCAGCTCGAGCTGGACAACGCCTCCGCGTCCGTCTTCGTCCCGGCGGGAGCCGGTGTCGGTGGTGCCATGAAGCCGTTCCCGTCACCAACGCTGCGTGCACTCGACCTCCTCGGCTCCGAGGGCCTGGCCGTCGTGCTCGAGTCGATCGTGCTCGCCCTCGTGGACGTCAACAGCCAGGAGTCGCTCGCGCCCATGGAGCCGTACTCGCGCCTCGTCGAGCTCGGGGGCGGCAGTGGCGTGGCGGGCGACGAGGAAGGACTGAGCGTCGAGCTCAAGCGGTGGATCCTGGAGGGCGCGAACCGCCGCCCGGACAAGACGGCGCCGAACGCCGTCGGGTGGGAGGAACGCCGCCAGGCGGTCCTCGATCGCCTCGTGCGCCTGCGCACCAGCTACAGCAACCACTTCGAGAACGTCGCGACGTGGAACGAGGCGCTGGAGTTCCCGCCGAGCTTCGACCTGAGGCACCAGATCGTCGCTGCGTTGGGCGACCTGCACCGCGCCGTCGAGACGGTCGAGGCGGCACCCGCCGGGGACTTCGGATGGGCATGAGCGACCTCACCGTCTTCGTCGTCGCGGACGACGAGCGTTCCGGTCGCGTGCGCGCGACGATCGCGGCCTGGACGGCGGAGGGTCTCGCGGACTCGTCCGTCTGGGTCACGCCGCAGGACGTCGAGGTGCTGCCCGCGGGGCCGCCCCGCGTCACGGGCGAGCACGTCCTCGCGTCGGAGCGGGTGACCGACGACCTGTTCCACATCGTGGGGCGCCGACGCCTGCGCACGGTGCGGGTCGTCGTCGGGCAGCTGGTCGGTCTCGACGGCGCGCACGACCCGGTGCTGATCGAGGCCGCGGAGCGCGTCACGCTGGCGCTGCGCGACTCGCTCCCGCGCACCACCGACGGGAGCGGCGCGGGAACCGTCCTGCGGTGCCTCAACGTCGTCGTGCCCGTGAGCGGGGCGGCCGGCGTGTCGCCCGAGTGTCTCGTGCGGGGCTGGGACGCGAACGTCGTCGTCTCGGCGGAGGACCGCCCCGACGTGGACCGGGCCAGCACGTACGTGCGCGACCCGGGGAACCTCGCAGGCCACGCGGCGACCGCGCTCGCCGCGTGCGGCGGCGTGCTCACCGGTATCGACGACGGAGTCCTCGACGAGCTGGGTGCGGAACCCTCCACGTCGAACGGCGGCGACGTCCGGCTCCTCCGGGTGTCCGTGCGCGCGGTCGTCGGGCAGGACATGGAGAGCAGGCTCGCCGTCCGCGCTCTCGCGGCCGTCGACGACGAGGCGCACGGTGCGGGCACCTTCGTGGAGTGGGGTCGGCTCGCCACGGACCCGGAGCGGGTCGTCACCGATCTCACCGACCACCTGCTGCGCACCGAACCGTGGGCCTCCGGGGCGCCCGCACCCGTGCGGAGCGCGCGGCAGAACGAGACGGCACCCTGGGACGCGATCAAGCACGCGGTGCGGTTCGACGTCCGGATGTTCCCCACCGTCGTCGGCTGGGTCGTCGGCCGTAAGAAGGAGCAGCTGGAGAACCGGGCGACGAGCCTCGTCGTCGGGGAGGGCGGCGACACCGTCGTCCGCTTCGAGCCCGCCTCGCCGGACAAGATCGCTGCCGACGCCGCCCGGCACCTCGACGACGTGGACCAGCGGGCGCGGGACGCGGAGCTGGAGCGCGAGGCCGCAGCCGTCGCGTTCCCCGACCCGTCCGCGTGGGGTGGGCTGCGCAGCGTCGCCTTCGCGGCCGTGGACGGCGGCGAGCTGCCTGACGACGTGCCGGAACCGAGGTACGCGGGGGTGCGCGAGATCCTCGCGCCGGGGCGGGTCGTCCCGGACGTCCGGACGGAGCTCGTCACCGGGACGGGCCAGCACCTCTCTGCGGCCGACCCCGTCGCCGTGCGGACGTACCGCCTGGGGCTCGACGCCCGGATCCGCACCGCACAGCTCCACGCACTCGAGGGGGCACGACCGACCGCGGACGGCGACGTGCCCGTGCCGACCGAGGGCGAGCTGCCCGTGCAGGTCGACGGCGAGGACGCGCCGGCGAACGGCACGGGGAAGAGCGGAAAGGCTGCGGCGTCGGCACCGGTCGTTACGCCCGCTGCGGCGGAGGACGAGGTGGCGGCGCTCGTCGAGGAGCGGGAACGCCTCGGCGCCTGGCTCGCCGGGATCGACTCGTCGGTCCTGTGGAAGGTCGCCGACGACGTCGGTCGACGCCGGTTCGACTTCGCGGAGCGGCGGGACGCGGCACGCGAGCGGATGGCGATGCAGGCACCGCCGCACGAGGCACTCGTGCGCGCGAAGCGGCGGCTCACCGGATGGTGGTACGCGACGACCGCGACGTGGCTGCTGGCGACGCTGATCGCGATCGCCCTCCTCGCCACCCGTGAGTCCGTGGAGATCTGGGACTGGACCGGGTGGCTCGTGGGGATCGCCGTCGTCGCCCTCGTCGTCCTCGGCGTGGGGAACCACTCGTTCTACAAGGCGGTGCGGGCGTACGAGTGGAACCTCGTCACCCTGGTGGAGCGCAGGCAGCGCATCTCGGAGGAGATCATCTTCTCCGGGCGCGAGTCCCGGCGGCTCGCCCAGCTCTACGGCACCCTGGTGGACTGGATCGAGATCATCTCCTGGGTGCTCCATCACCCCACGGGCGAGGTCGTCGAGCGGTCGGACGACGTCACCGACGACGTGGTGGACACCCTGCCCGCCGCGTTCGGCGTCGCCCGCACGGCCACCGAGGACGACATCCCGGAGGGGACCGTCGTGCAGGCGGTCCGGCGCCTCCACCACTCGGGCTGGGCCTCCCGGGACTTCGACCACGTGTACGAGTCGTTCCGGACGACGCTCGCGTCCGACGGCGACACCGGCTTCCTCGCCGCCGACCTGGACACGGTCTCCGGCCCGTTCGGCGCACGGCGGCTGCTCCGCCGTTTCTACGAGGACGGCACGGCGGCCGCCGTGATCACGGAGCGCGTGGTCGAGACCCTGCGCCGTGTCGTGCACGAGGAGGTGATCGTCCTGCCGACCCGGCGGGTCACCCGCCTCGGCACCTACGCGGACGACGTCACCATGCCGGAGCCGGACTTCTACGACGCGGCGAACCGGAGCTCGACGACCTTCGTCGCCGACATGTTCACACCTGCCGGGATGACGGGCCGCAAGCACTACACGGCGCGCTCGGTCGCGTGGCTGCCCCCGCTCATGGGCGTCGCGACCCACGGCGAGGGCATCGGTGTCCGTCGCTCCGCCGGTGACATCGCGCTGCGCGCCGACGTCTCCCAGCATCTGCGGCTCGACGACCTGCGTCTCTTCACCGACCCCGCGCGGCCGGACGCCCCCGTCGTCACCGAGCCCGGGCCCCGTGGCGTCGACGCGCGCGTCACGCCGTCGGGCGCCGTCTTCCACTGATCGGGTGCACGGATGACGCGCGGGCATGTGTTCGGGATCGCTGGGCTGGTCCTGTGCGCTTTGCTGGGCCTCACCAGCGGCGTGCGCGGGGCGGTGTTCCTGGGGCTGTTCTACGTCGCGCTCTGCGCGGGCTGGGCGATCGTGCGTGGACGCACCTGGTGGGGTCCGATGCCGCGCCCGGTCGCGGCGGCGTGCGCGGGGGTCGCGCTCGCGCTCTCCGTCGGGACCGCTGCCACCGCGCCGACCGCGCCGGTCGGCACACCCCCGGGCGCCCCGTCGCACGTGGAACCGGCACCCACGGAGGCGTCGCCCGGACCCGAGGAGGTGCCCGCCGTCGGGACGCCGGACCCGCCCGGACCCGAGCCGGAGCAGCTCGACGCCGGACCGCCGGAGACGGCCCGGGCGGGCACGGCCCTCGCCGCGGTGTCCGTGCTCGACGTCAAGGGCCGGGCCCCGCGCACCGGGTACGACCGGGACCTGTTCGGCCCCGCGTGGGCCGACGCCGACCACAACGGGTGCGACCAGCGCAACGACGTCCTGCGTCGCGACCTCGTCGACGTCGAGACGAAGCCCGGGACGCAGGGTTGCGTCGTCCTCACCGGGACGTTCCACGACCCGTACAGCGGTCGGACGGTCCCGTTCCAGCGGGGGCAGGGGACGTCGGAGGCGGTGCAGGTCGACCACGTCGTCGCGTTGTCCGACGCGTGGCAGAAGGGCGCCCAGCAGTGGGACCGGGGCACGCGGGAGGCGTTCGCGAACGATCTCCTCAACCTGCTCGCCGCGGACGGACCCCTCAACCAGCAGAAGGGCGACGGCGACACCGCCACGTGGCTCCCGCCGAACGTGTCCTTCCGCTGCGCGTACGTGGCACGGCAGGTCGCAGTGAAGGCCGAGTACGGGTTGTGGGTCACCCCGGCCGAGCGCGACGCGATGGTCGCCGTGCTGTCGACGTGCCCCGACGAGCCGCTGCCCGGCGTGGAGCCGTCGGTCCCGCTGGCCGACGGCACGAGCGAGGCCGGGAGCGAGCCGCGCAGCGAGGAGTCCCGACCAACGGTCGTCGACGCACCGCCGGCGGGCGGGGACCCGTCGTGCCCGGTCAAGGGCAACCACTCGTCCAGCGGAGACTGGATCTACCACGTTCCCAGCGGCCGGTACTACGACGTGACGAATCCCGAGGAGTGCTTCGCGACCCCCGCGGAGGCCGAAGCCGCCGGGTACCGCGCGTCGAAGCAGTGACGAGCGCTTCGCTCGTCGCGAACCTCGAGCTCACGACGTCAGGTTGTCGGTGACGAGGCGGGAGCGGGCTTCGTAGACGCGTAGCGGGTCGGCGGTGCTGGTGGTGGTGGCGGTGCCGGTGACGTCGGTCCAGGTGGTGGTGCCGGTGATGCGGAACTGTCCGGACCAGGTCGTGGTGAGTGTGATCTGGACCTGCTCGGCGGGTTGGTCGTAGGTGTGCGCGACGGTGTGGTGGGGGTAGGCGGCGCCTGGGTCGGTCGTGGAGACCGGGGTGGTGCCGTCGCCGTAGTCCCAGGCGTACGTGCGTGGGGTGGCGCGGATCTGCACGGGGATGCCGAGCAGGGTCGTGTCGAGGGTCTGCTCGCCGGGCTGGGTGTACGTGATCGTCGGAACGTTGACCAGGGTCCACCCGTCCGGGGGCTGCACGATCACCGGCGACGGGGAGATGGTCAGGGTGCGGAACGCGGCCTCGGCCTCGCCGACCAGGTCACCCGCGCCGAGGCAGGACGCGTCGGCGACGAGCTCCCAGCCCGAGACCGCGGTGCGGGTGCCCTCGTCGGTGTTGGTCCAGGTCTGGCGGAACAACGGCTCCAACGCGACCTGGTCCGGGGTGCAGCCGGGGTCGAACCCGGCCGGGCTCTGCCCGTCCGGGCACACCGCCACCAGCCCGGGCAGTGTCGTGGCGTGGTCGCCGTCGTAGCACCGGTATGCCGGCCCGCGCCGGTACGCCTCCGACGCCGGACCATCGTCCGTCGACGCGGGCACGTACTCCGCGCCGCCGTCCGGAATGTTCTCCCCGTGGAGATAGGCGCGGTCATTCTGGAAGTGCGCATCGAGAGCGGTGTCTCCGTCGTCGGCGTACGCAGGAACGCAAATCGAGACCAGCAGTCCTGCCATCAAGGCGCCCAAGGTAGAAGATCGCCAGATCATTCGACGCTCGTCACCGCAAGCACGAGCCATTCACCAGTGGCCACTGACACGTCAATCTGCAGCCGTCCGCTGCCGCCGCGATCTTCGGATACGACTGACCCGTCCGACGCTGTGCGGAGATGAGGAGTCTGTTGGAAGTCGAAAAGAACCGGAAAGCCACCGCCGAAGTCATCGAACTCGACGTCCGGATTGGAGACAGTGATCTCTGCACCCTCGTAGGTATCACCCGAGGCGGCGATCTCCTCGGCATCGGACTTGACCTTCGCGCAGAACTCGCACGTCTCGGCCCACGTCATCGCGTCCCACTCGGCGGTGTCGCCCGTCGCGAGGACGTACCCGTACAACGACAGGAAATACTCCGCCGCCGCGGCGGCACCCTCGGCGTCGTCGCGGTCCATCGCCGCGGGACGTTCCGGCTTCACCGGTCCGGTCTCGGTCGGCGACGGCACAGGCGACTCCGACTCCGACGGCGACGGCACGACCGGCTCGTCGACCGACGGCGACGGACCAGGGCCGCCGCCACCGGTGCACCCGGCGACCACGCACCCCACCGCGACGACGACGCCCACGACGAGCGACCACCGTCGGGCACGGAACAGCACACGAGAACGACGCACGAGACCCCCTGCAGATCGATGCGAACCACCCCGCACACCACGCCGACGGGACGCACGGGCTGCCCAGCAACCTAGCGAAACCGCCCG